>CERH01005377.1_pt1 | contig 30073 bp, 43 predicted proteins | sample 530991 | NCBI WGS metagenome assembly CERH01 (sample SAMEA2621191, study PRJEB7988) | marine metagenome | biome: marine biome (ENVO:00000447); feature: mesopelagic zone (ENVO:00000213); material: "saline water (ENVO:00002010), including plankton (ENVO:xxxxxxxx)" | depth 800 m | reverse complement strand
GCTGCGCCGGATAGTTCTAGGGTTCCCACTCCTGTCTCCACTGCTGTTCCCGCGGGCGTAGATCTATGGAACTCTGTAGGGGATATGGACACAGGTCCAGAAAGAGATCCCGAATTTGTGGAAAGAGGCACCACTGCGGGCGTAGGAATCAGATCTTTTGCTGGAACCCAGCGGGAAGGCCCTCCCCCCGAAGAGCTTACTCAAGAGGTGCTTAAAGGCCGCATAGGTGGGGAAAAAGGGGATTTTGCACAGTTTATGGAAAACGACGCATCCCGCAGAGGGTTCGATTGGAAACAGGTAGATACCGAAGCCGCAAACATGGCAGAAGGCGCAATAAGGGGTCTTGGTAGAACAATAGCTTACATTCCTGAAGAGACCATTAGCCTGTTTGACGCTACGGTCGGGGAAATAGGCAGAAAACTTGGACTCTGGGAGGGTAGTTTACCCCGTCATTTTATTGACCGCTGGGCTAATAGCCAAGATTACGAGCAAATGAAACAATTAGTAGAGTTTCCCGAGGGAATACAGGCTTTTAAGAATCTACATTCAGGTCTTCAGGCCTTGACCAGTTTTGGTACAGGGGAAAGAGTAGGCTTTACAGGTGGGGGAGGAAAAACAGGAGAAATTATAGGGGAATTTGCTGGTATTGGCCTGACGCAATCCGCAATAGCCCGAGAATTAAGCAAACTGGTCTATAAAGCTCCTCAATTTGCAACGCGTCTTTCCCGCACGGGAGAGCCCGCTTTTAGCGCAGCAAGGCCCCCTCCGGAGCTTCCCGGAGGCGGGGTTAAAGCCATGCAAACACAACTGCAACGAGAGTTCCAAAGAGATCTTGCCAGAACTCCGGGATTAAAGGAATTGAGACCCCCCGGAGGTGGCCCCCCAGTATTTATTAGAGATATCAGGCCCGGAGTTTACCCCATGCGTGTGAATCCACAGGGAGGGGTAGAAGCCATCGGTACTCCGGCTGCTCTAACTGTGGCACAAACAATAGGGCGAGGAGCACGATTAACCGGCGCTGAGTTTACTCAGCTAGCTTCAAGACACCCTGTAGCAGACGCCGTAATGCAAGTAAAGTACGGAACCCTTATGGGTGGTCTTTACGGTGTGGGGGAGGCGGCCTTTCCTGACTGGGAAAACGCTGGTGCCTATTTTTCTATGTCCCCTCTCTTGGTGCCTGCTGTAGTTATGGGGCTACGAGGGGCAATACCACAAGTATTTGGAGTAGGCAAAAAAACAATTACAGGTACCGCCAGCGCCGTTAAAAATTACTTTGACGAAAAGGGCATTGTTAGCCCTGCGGCGGACGTCATATCGGAAGCACTGGCCAGCACTAGAATCAATACCCCTATGAGGGTTAACAAGAAAACTGGGGAATTAGAACTCCAAACAGAAAATTCTTACCGAGACCAACTAAGATTTAGTCTTAGGCAACTGGGAGATAAATGGAACCCAAGAACTCCCGGAGGAAGCCAAGAGTCCCTAGAACAGCACATAGAACAAATACTCCCGTTGCTTGATACCCCACAGGCCAGAGCTAATTGGGAAAGAACCAAACAAATAGACGCCATGTACAGGCAAGCCATGTGGAATGCGTACAAAACGGCCAACCCACGGGCCTCAGCCGATGAAATAGAACAGGCCGTAAAGGCCAGCCAATTTGAATGGAGCCTTGGCGAACAACACTTGGAAAGAAACTTACTGGCAGAACAGGCCCGCATTGAAACCCAAGCCCAAGGGACAGAAGCCAATGACTACCTTTTAAGAAAAGCCCAGAACCATTTAAAAGCAGAAAACTTCCGACTGGCTATGAGAGGCGGTACTGCGGAAGAATTAGATGCGGCCCCTACCTTTATTTACGATAATGTCTCCGGTCAGTTTGAACATGTTGTACTCGGTATAGATACTGATTTAAAAAACGTGGCAACCATGCTGGAGCAGTTATCGGCTCCCGGAACAGTACGCCGTGGAGTACGGCCCGACCCCGCAGAGCTGGCTAAACAACGGGCAGAACAGGCAGCAAAAGCTATCCCCGTTACCCCCGAAGGCGAAGCCCTATTTGCTGGTGAAGGGATACAGGCGCGTTTCCCGGAGGCCATGCCCCTTACGGCAGGGGAAGAAGCGGGCACTTCTCTCCGACAGATTGTACAGGAACTACGGTCGACTTCAGAATCCTTTATGGATGATTTTGCTACAACCTTGGGAATCAATAGATATAAAGATCTCATGGGGCGTATGCAACCCGTTAAAGATGCTCTACTGGAATCTACTGATCTTGCCGGTTGGGTGGGGCGCGGCAGCAACATAACGGAGGCCTATACTTGGAATGCCTTACCAGACCAAATAAAACATTTATTGTCCAACAAAGCCACCAATATGGACTTTGGTATGTGGAAGCAGTATCGCTCCCAAATCAGTACTTCTATCCGTGGTTACATGCTCAGGGGGGACAAGGGCAACGCACAACATCTAATCACATTAAAAGCACGTTTGGATGACATGATGTGGGGTGTAAACGGTAAAGCAGCTACTCCCGGACGTTTTGCCGAATGGGCCACTAAATACGATGACCTTGTCCTTCAACCTTTTGAAACCATGCCTGCCGCCAAAATCAGGCAAACTATTGGAGGAACCCGTGCAGCCAGCGAGATGTTCTTTTATCAGATTCCTGAGGAACAGGTGGCGTCCACTTTTATAAACAACACTGAAAGTCTAAAAGCATTTCAAGGTCTCTTTGGCCCAAAGGGGCTTAAATACGCTGCCGAAGGCGTTCAATGGAACCCAAGGGAATACCAATTACTGCGAGACGCTATTTTAGATAATGCAAGACCCCATGTATTAGTGGACGGAACTTTAAGCCCCGATAAAATCAGGGCCTATTTGAACAGGGGCAACAATAGAGCCGTTTTTAGGGAAGCAATAGTGCCTGACCCTGTTAATCCTCAAGAAATGGTCACTATGGAAAGTATATTTGAAAACAGCGCCAAAGTAACAGAGGCGATGTTGGGTAGACAACAGCTACTTAACAGTAGAATGAGAAATATAAATTCCTTAGAATTAAATAAGGTTTTTCAACAATTTGCCGGAGAACAAGGCACCGCTGGATTTAACACAGCCGATGCCTTTATCGACAGAGCCATGCAAAACCCCCGCCTGATGCGGAGACTGCACGAATCTATACAGGCAACTCATCTCGATCCAGCAGGAATTCCCCCCGCAGAATACGCGGCGGCAAATGCACAGCACCAAAATAATCTACAAAGGGCGTTGAATGATTCCATATTTAGCCGTTTTAGCGCAAAAGAAATGTGGCGCGCAGACAATCCCTCTAAATTTGAAAACCCCTACCTAGGATTTAAAGCGCAAGGGAGCTGGCTTTCTGAAAACCAAGGAATACTAATTGATGCAATGGGCCAAGAGCATTTTAATAACATGGTTGTTTTAAATGAAGTCATGAAGCGCGTGTACGCAACCTATCCCCAAACCGTAGGTGCAGGGCTGTCAACTAATATACTGACAGAAGCATTTGAAAGGTACACAGGCGTTACCTTGCAGGGGTATTCTGCCCGTCTTATCAACATGTTAGAAGGACGTATTGGCCCACGTACCTCTGCGGTGTGGCTGGGCGGGCAGGCGTTTAAAGCAGGTCAACTGCGTAGATTAGACGCTGCAATGAAAGAACTCATGATGAATCCAACTCTCACCCGCTTAGTAACACAACGTACCATCAATCCCGGAGAAGTCAGCGTTATGCAGGCAAATAGAATACGCAGTGCCCTGTGGTGGGCGGGTATACCAGACTTAACGCAACCACCAACAACAACTATTCAGCTAGAATACGGAATTTCGGACACGGAATTTGAGCCTGCTCCTGAGCCTGTTACTGAGCCTACTCCTGAACCCACTGCGGCCATTACTCCCCCCGCTGGACCACCCACTGCGGCCCTTGCTCCACGCGGTAGATCACTTCAACCCGCTGGACCATCCGCTGGACCACCCGCTGGACCATCCGCTGGACCATCCGCTGGACCCACTGATTTTGCCACATTGTTCCCCTACGATGAACTGGGCCAAGCAGTAGCGCGGCGTGATCAGGGCGGTATTAGATCCTTAAGGGGCTAAATCAACCATTCCCTGTAGCCTTCCGCTAGGACTTGGCTGGCAATATCTATTTTACCTCGCAGGGCTTTGAGTATCTTTTCATCCACGGTACCCTCGGCAATAATGTCTATGTAAGTTACCTTGTTGTGCTGCCCTATGCGGTGGGCACGGTCTTCGCTTTGTAAACGTACCTCTAGGTCGTAGCCGTTACTGTAGTAGATTACGGTTTTGGCTTCGGTTAGGGTCAGGCCGTAGCCCCCTGTACGCGGCTGACCTATAAAAAAGCGCAGGGGGTGGTCTGGGGTTTGGAACATCTCCACAATATCCTGCCGTTTGTCAAGGGGGGTGTCGCCGTAGAACGTGGCACAGGATTTTTCCCCGTACAGCTTTATTAGCTCTTTTTCTATACTGCGGATATCGTGCGTAAAGTTGGCCCAGATAATGATCTTGCCGGCGGTTTCTTCCACCACGGAAAGCAGTTCTTTTAATTTGTTGGTGGGCATGTATTTTACGGTGCCGTTGTCCATGCGGGCATAGCCACTACAAACCTGTTGTAGCCGTAGGATCTGTGTGAGGACGTGTGGAGCACTTATAAGGGTACCCTCTATGATGGCTAGGGCAGCACGTTTTAACGTGGCGTAGGCCTCCTGCTGCGGCGCAGTAAGCTCTACAGTGCGCCGTGTGTAAACCTTGGCGGGTAGATCCAAGCACTCTTCCTTTCTAACTCTAAAACTAAAGGGGGCGATAATAGAATTAAGATCTTGCAAGTTCTGATAGCCTACTACTTGGTTAAAAGAGTGATTGCCCAAGTTGCGGCGTACCATTTTGGCGTACCTGTTCTGAAACGCCCAAAAACTTGACTGTTCCAAGCTACCTTCCTCTAAAAACTCGCATTGGGTAAATAAATCCAACGGGGACTTGGTAATGGGCGAGCCCGTAAGTATTCTCCTGTACTTGGCCATCTTTCCCAGTTTGATCAGGTTTTTTGTGCGACTTGCGGTTCTTGTTTTTATGGTGGTGCTTTCGTCTATGGCTAATAGGGTCTGCCATCTAAGTAAAAACAAACGGGCAAATGCCACTCCTTTTTTGGTGCTAAAAGCCTCTACGTTCATAAGTAGAATTTTTAACTCTTCAGGGGGTTCAAACAGGGTGTTGAGTTCCTTTTGCTTTTTTTGCGTGTTCTTTGGAGACCACGCCACTACCCTGTGCACAACATGCTCCGGCATGTGTTTGGGGATTTCGTTACGGAGCCAGTTGCGATACACACTCTTGGGGGCAACAATCAGCAGGGCTTGTATGTGGCCATTGTCGTACAGCAGGGCGCTTGTATCTATAAGCACTTTAGACTTACCCGTGCCCATGTCCATAAACAAGGCGTAGTAGGGCTTCTTCCAAGAAATTTCAAGGGCTTCCATCTGGTGCCCGTATGGTACAGATTTAAACTTGTATCTCATCGCCCTTACTTTCTGCCAAGGTTGTTCAGGGTGGTTCATTTGCGGAGACCACACTCTGAACACTATCCCCGTTTCATACCTATTTTACCAGTAAAAAAGGGGAATACATACCTTCTTTACTTTTGTATATAGAAGGTATATCGGAAGAACGGGGGTTATAAAAAAATTTAACTCTCCGATATACAATATCTTGCTATATTTTAAGGAACCCTCTTTCCGCTGGTTAGGCATCAAAAGTTGCGACACAGTTAACCCCCGTTTTGCCCAATAGCACTACTATAATAAAAGGTGTGTATGGCGGGGGGGAGAATTTCTAAGGCTTGCTTGTCCAGCAGCCAAGCCTTATAGTAACGTACTAGCAGCATGGGGAGAAAGCCATGACGGTCTACATAGTACAAGAGATGCGGGGTCGTGATATTACGGACGCTGCCGCCTTTGGTAATTTAGAAATCCTATTGCCCGCAAGGGAACAAGTCAGCTTTAGCACGCTACCTACCGTGCGGCGTATGCTGCCTGTTTTGTCTAAATTTACGGATGATGATTATTTACTGCTAGGGGGGGATCCGGCGGGCGTGGCCATAGCGGCTTCAATCGCGGCACAACATAACCGTGGACGCTTCAAAATGCTTAAGTGGGACAGATTAGAAAGAAAATACTTCCCCCTACAAGTTGACCTGAAGTCTCGTGCATGAGTAGCTTTGAAGAAGTAGCCAAGGAACTCTCCTCCGTTGACGAACGTGGCCTAGGCCGTGTAAGTCGTTTAGCCAACGCACAGCTCCACTTAGAGGAGCAAGTGGCCACTATCGAAGAAAGCCTAAAACAAGCTAAACGTGAATTACGCAAAATTGCCGAAGATCAACTCCCCGCTGCCATGTTGGAATACGGCATACGGGAATTTAAGTTGGAAGACGGTAGTCAAATCACCGTAAAAAACTTTTACGGGGCCAGTATTCCCAAAAACAAACAAGAGGAAGCCTTTGCATGGCTTATAGATAATGATTTTGGTGACTTGATTAAAAACCAAGTAAACCTTAGTTTCGTGCGAGGTCAAGAGCAAAAGGCCATGGACCTTGTGCAAGAGTTAGAGGAAAGGTTTTTTCAGCCTTCAACGCGCAAATGGGTAGAACCAATGACGTTAAAAGCGTTTGCCCGAGAACAGGTGGAAGCCGGTAATAAGCTGCCATCTGATTTATTTGGCCTGTATATTGGTGAACAGGCTAAAATTACAAAACCAAAGAGGTGATACATGGCTGGTAAAGCACTTGCCGAAGTCGATGAGACTAAAAATCAAATCGCCGTATATGAGGAACTGGAAGAGTTTGCTTCCGAGGGTTTTAGTGAGGTCCAAAGTGGAGACCTTGCCATCCCCTTTTTACGTATCTTGGCGCAATTAAGTCCACAGGTCAATAAACGCGACGGTTCCTACGTACAGGACGCCGAAGCCGGAATGATCTACAACACTGTACTCAACGAAGCGTACAACGGTCAAGAGGGCATACGGGTTATACCTGTGCACTATAACCGTCGCTTTGTAGAGTGGACCCCACGTGAAAAGGGCGGGGGCTACTTGGGCAGTTACGATACAACTGACCCCATAGTAGCTACCACTACCCGTAATGAACGGGGCGAAGACGTGTTGCCCAGTGGTAATCTGTTAGCTAATACAGCGCAGTTTTTCGTGTTGTTTTTGCACCCCACACAGGGAATACAGCAAGCGTTAATAACCATGAGCAGTACCCAATTAAAAAAGGCACGCAAATGGTTGACTCAGATGCAATCTTTAACGGCGCAGGGGGCTAATGGTGTCTACACGCTACCTATGATGTCTCAGGTGTACCGTTTAACCACGGTTGAAGAGCGCAACGATAAGGGGAGCTGGTTTGGCTGGGAAATTTCCCGTGAAAGCAGCATTGATTTAACCGACGAAACAGGTAAGTCTTGGTTTGGAATGGGTGTAACCTTTGCTCGCAGCATAAAAGCGGGTGACGTGGAGGTTAAGGCTGAACAAAATAACCAAAGCACAAACGATAGTGAAAGTTCGGTTTTTTAGCACAACTCCATTCTTTGCCTAAAAAATAGGTGGAACACTGTGCGGGGTAGGGGCTTGCCTCTACCCCTCTTTTGGGGAACCTCCACATGGAAAAACTAGCGAAAGAGTTTTTAGACCTTTTTGCCGGTAGTGATATAGCGCATGGAACTTACGAAGTCAACGGTGCCCAACGCGCCGATGGGAAAAAACAAGGCCAAGCCAAGGTCTTACGTCAACCCCCTACACTAGAACACTGGATAGAACACCTAAAGGGAGGCACCGGACTGGGTGTTATCCCCATCCGTAGCGATAACACCTGTAAATGGGGCGCTATAGATGTAGACAGTTACGATACCGAGCACAAGGTACTGGTAAAAAAACTAAGAGACAATAAAATCCCTGCCGTTGTAGGACGCAGCAAGTCCGGTGGGGCTCATATCTGGTTGTTTGTAAAGCAATATATTCCCGCAGCGGATATGCAGAGAAAAATGACCAATTTAGCCGCAGCCCTTGGCTATGCGGATAGTGAAATTTTCCCTAAACAAACAACCATTTTAGTAGACCGCGGGGATACGGGTAATTTCCTTAATATGCCCTACCAGTCCGCTGACCGCACTGTCCGCTATGCCTTTAATAACAAAGGAGAAAGCCTTACCACCAGTGAATTCCTAGAATATGCCAAAAAACACATTCTAACTCCTGCGGCCTTTACAAAACTGAATGTTGATTTCGGTGTTAAAGAAGCGGTTTTAAAGGAAGGCCCCCCCTGTCTACAGCATTTGTGCCGGCAGGGTTTTAGCGAGGGTAGCCGTAACAACGCCCTTTTTAATCTAGGTGTTTATGCCCGACTACACACCCCCGACAGTTGGGAAAATCTGGTACAAAAATACAACGTAGATCACCTAACCCCACCCCTGAGTCACTCAGAGGTGGGCACCGTAATAAAACAGTTAAACAAAAAAGACTACTTCTACAAGTGCGAAGACCAACCCATTAAGCCTTTTTGTAATAAAGAGCTATGCAAAACCCGAAAATACGGCGTTGGCCCTGCTGGAGTAAGTCATGATCTTAGCAGTCTTACCAAAATAGACGGAGATCCCCCTATTTGGATTCTAAATGTAGACGAACAACGGGTAGAACTATCTACGCAGGGGCTAATTAGTCAGGTACAGTTTCAAAAAGACTGTGTTTCACAGATTAACAAATTCCCAGTAACCATTAGTCAACGGGCGTGGCAAACTAGAATCCAAACCTTGTTAGATAGTCTTACTATAGTAGAAGTGCCCCCAGATGCCACATTATCTGGGGAATTTGAAGACCTGTTACATAGTTTCTGTACTGAGCGTGCCCGTGGCACCGAAAAAGAAGATATTCTGCAGGGAATATCTGTGTGGTGGGATGGCAAGGTGTTCTTTCAGGTAAAAGACCTGAGAAAACACCTAACGGTTAATGATTTTACGCACTACACTTCTAATAAAATAACGCTAAGACTACGGGATATAGACTCAGATAAAACATTCTGGCGGGTTAAAGGTAAGGGCGTGCATGTTTGGAGTCTACCGCGCACCTACTTTGGCGAAGAAGAAGAAACCAAGGTCGACTTACCGCCCCTTAAAGGGGAACAGGAAATACTTTAATGCTCAACATAATACTGGGGCCTCCCGGAACGGGTAAAACGGAAACCAGTATTCGCACGGTAGAGACCTTTCTTGAAAAGGGCGTTTCCCCCACTAAAATAGGGTATTTTGCCTTTACTCGCAGGGCTAATATAGAAGCCAAACACCGCGCAATGACACGGTTTGGACTTTCCGCGGAGGATTTACCGTTTTTTCGTACCCTGCACTCTTTGGCCTATAGTCAGTTGGGGATTACTCGTGGTCAATTGATGACTCGTAAACACTACGATGAAGTCAGTAAGTGGTTAAAAATAGGCAGCTTTTTTGCCAGAGAAAGTGATCACGGCCCCTTTAAAGACATTGGTTACGGGGACAAATTCCTAGAACTAATCAACATGGCTCGTATTACACAAACGCCCTTGGAAGACATTTACAACGCAAGTCGTGTGCGTTACAAGGCCGATTGGCGCTTGGTGGACTACGTCAACCGTGGACTTACCCACTATAAAAATACTTATCATTTATTGGACTACACGGACATGCTTATGCGGTTTGTATCCTTGGACCTTGCCCCACGGCTAGAGGTACTCATCATAGACGAGGCACAAGACTTATCCACTTTGCAATGGGAAATGGTCACTCTACTAATGCACAAGGCGCAACATGTATTTATAGCCGGCGATGATGATCAAGCCATTTACCGTTGGGCTGGAGCCGATGTAGATAAGTTCTTAAACCTAGACGGGGACATCCGTGTACTTACGCAAAGTTACCGTATTCCGGCCAAGCATCATAGAATTAGTCAACAACTAATACAGGGTATAACCCACAGGCACATTAAAGAGTTTAGCCCCCGCGGCGAAGAAGGCCAGCTACAATGGCACCGCCATAGCGAACAGGTAGACTTACACGAGGGCGAATGGCTGTTACTTTCACGCACCACGAAAGGTGCTAACCAGTTAGAGGAAGAAGTCCGTCAAAGGGGCTACCTATACCGTTATGACGCTAGCCGCAGCACAGACAGTAAGGTTCTGCAAGCCGTTGTTTTATGGGAAAAATTACGTAAGGGAAGAAAACTCGTCCCTGAAGATATCCGTAAAATTTATGCACAGATGCTACTGCATAAACAAATCGCTTATGGCTATAAAACACTGCCCGATATAGACGAAGACGGGTTTTATAGTATTGAAGATTTACAGTTGGACTACGGCTTACTCACCACAGCTCCGTGGAACGAAGCCCTTGGAAAAATTTCCAACAGAGATATCCGCTATTTATCTATTTGTTTGCGCAAGGGGGAAGATCTAACAAAAGCACCCAGAATTACCATTTCTACCATTCATAGGGCCAAAGGGGCACAAGCAGACAATGTGGTACTCCTTACCGACACCAGTGGCCGATCTAATAGCCAGTGGCGTTTTACCGAAACTGAAAAGGAGGACGAAACCCGTGTTTTTTACGTAGGATTAACCCGTGCAAGACAGGCACTACACTTGATCCACCCCATGTATTCTGCGGGGTATTCTATTCCTCACGCATAAATGACAAATAAATGGGTATTCTTTATTGTTTCTCTAGTTTTTCCTTAGTACAATTTGTTGTACGTAAAAACAGCAGAAGGCGTCGGCCGCAGACCCAGCTAGAGGACGCAAAGAGAAATCTAGTGAAACGGTCAAGGAAGGCGTCGGCTGCCACTAACAGAGGTATTAGCTCATGGGTATAGATGAGGTTTTTAACAAAGGTCGTGGTCTCCATCCAGATGTCGCGGTGCAGGAGCTTCCCCCCCAGAAGACCAAACAAAAAAGAATCCATTTAAAACACAACATTATTATGATTGCACAGGTAAAAGCCCCTCCCATCCGTAGTGGCACAAATCGCTATCGTAATATGCAAGTAGTGCTAAGTTGTCACACCGTAGGAGAAGCCCTACAGAAACTTAAGGCATTGTCGCCTGCTCCCGGAAGTGCCACAGACATTAAATTAGCCGAAAGGGTAGGCGCAATTAAGCTGCTACAACCCACAGAGGAAAAATCCCATCTGGCATAAGATAGCCTACAACAACCCCAAGGCCGTAGAAGGATTTTTTGGCTGGATAAATGAAAGACACGCAATTTACCTACGCCGAGCGGAAGGACAAACTGCCCCTTGGACCAAGGACCCCATACTAAGGCAATATAAATTTACCAATCCCTTTAGGGAAAATGACCGAGTTACTGTATGGATGCGGCAAAACTGGACTAACCCCAACAGGGATCGCCCGTGGGGAGAGATTATATTTAATTGCTGTTTGTTTCGGTCGGTGGGAACAAGTGATTTTGCTGAAGACCACGGGTGGGTACGCCAGTGGGACCCTGCCTATACCAAAGATTTAATTGAAACACGATTAGAAAACAAATTGAAAACTTTTACAGGGGCTTATATTGTTACTAATCAAGGACTTAAGCTGAGAAAATCAGAAGTAGTGGCCGATTACTTCCTTTCCCCCCTTTGGGTAGCTAGAAATCATTTAGCAAAAGTAGCAGAAATATGTACCACCCTACAAGGAGTGCATAAGGTCTTGGGTACTTTTAGAGGCTGGGGTGGAGGGGGGTTCATGGCCTATGAGGCAGTCACCGATCTTAACTATACCCCTGTTTTACAAAGCGCCATGGACAGGTTTTCTTGGGCTAATGCGGGTCCGGGAGCCAAACGTGGGCTGAATCGTTTGCAGGACAGGCCCCTTAACAAGAACATTAGCGCAAACCTAGCAAACGAAGAGATGCAAGAACTCTTGTATGCTGCGGTACATTATTGCAGAGGGCATTGCCCTGTAAAACAAATAGATATGCGCACTATAGAACACAGCCTTTGTGAATGGGATAAATACGAACGAGTACGCCTAGGACACGGCAGGCCACGGTCACGTTTTGATGACTCAACCAACAGGGGTAGTCCTGTGATTGGCTTTGTTAAATGAAAATTGATCTATTTTATCTTAGCCCTAATCCATACGGGGGATGGGTAACATTCACGCATCATTTAATACAGGCACTTAAGAGTGTTGACATGGAGCCCGAGCTGTTTAAAGTACGCCCCCGTAGTGAAAAGAAAACCCGTGATTTTGGCTACGACGAACGCTACCGAAACATCTCCCTACCGGAAGCCCTGCAACGGCAGAACCTCACCCTTATTGTAGCTGCGGCAAAGCAGTTTAAAGAGCAAACCCAGACCCTGTATGACCACGGCGCATACCTTGTTGTACATGATCCCACGGAACTTAAAAATCTACCTTTTTACCTTGATTCTTCTCGGTGCGTGGTTGTGCGTCGTATAGGGAAACAATATTTACCAAAGGCCACGTTTATTCGCCATCCGTACAAAAACCAAGGAAAAGGCTATAGGCATAAAAAGAAACTAGCCATCAGCACAAGCCGCATTGATTTTGACAAACACACTGAAATTCTACTAGATGCCAACCGCTTGCTGCCCGAGGAAAAAAAGATAAATATCCGTGGGTTTGAAAATAGAATCTTTACACGGTTTAAAATCGTGCCCAAGTATCCAGAATGGGTACAGTCCGTGGCGCAGTACCCCCGCACCAAGGACGCAGCCTATGACCTTATGTTAGAAGCTAGATTCAATGTCGACATGACTGAAATAAAAGGTGACGGTGGGGGTACCCAGTACACTTGGTTGGAGGCATGGGATGCTGCCTGTATTCCTATTATCAATACTAAGTGGATCTTAAAAGATTGGAAAGACGATATGATCCCCGATTGGAACTGTTTCACCGTTGAGGACGGGGCACAACTAGCTCGTTTATTAGCACAGGGCCCGTTTGAATTTCTTGATGACGAGTGTATCGCTATGTTGGTAAAACACGGCTTTAAAAGTTTAGAAAAGCATGAACCCTCCAAAATAGGAGCAGAATATAAAAAGTTTTTTGAAAGGGCTTCTTAGCCTATAATATAGGTTATAGCGCCTTTAGAGCCCTTAGAGTGCCTTGAAGCCACTTACCAACGGGTCGGCGGTTAACTGTGGGGCGGGCACTTTTACGGCTCTGGGGGCGTTTAAGCCATCGTAGAAAGGAAGGAACAGATGTACGGTTTAGAACCCATTAAGGGTGTGCGGACTTTTTCCGTAAAGAACGTAAGCGAAGCCCTCTACCTTTGCAAGCAAGCAATAGAAGAGGAAGGCGTTGAAGTGGAAACCCGCAACGGGCCGGCCCTAGAATTCGAAACCCCCGTAGCTATTGTCTATAACAAGCCCTGCGAAAGAGTTCTCTTTTACCCCCAACGGGATGCTAACCCTGTGTTTCATTTAATGGAATCCCTTTGGATGCTGGCGGGGCGTAATGATGTTGAGTGGATCACTCAGTACAATAGTAATATGAACAAGTTCAGTGATGACGGTGAACACTTTTACGGAGCATACGGCCACAGGTGGAAAAAATGGTTTAATAAAGATCAACTGGAGTACGCCGTGCATCGGTTGCTTACGTACAAAAATGACAGACGTACCGTAGTAAGCATGTGGGATCCCTACAAAGATGTAGTAAAAACTAACGACGGTAAAGACTACCCCTGCAATACACAAATCTTTTTTAAAGAAAGGAACGGCAAACTCGACATAACCGTTATTAACCGCAGTAATGATATGATCTGGGGGGCCTTGGGTTCTAATGCAGTACATATGTCAATTTTACAAGAGTACATGGCTGCAAAGATTAACGCAGAAGTAGGAATATACACTCAATTTAGTAACAATTTCCACGCTTACTTAGATACCTTAAAAAAGTTAGATGAACCAACCCCACTGGTGGCCGATTACGACGCTTACGCAGCACGGGCTATTGAACCTTTCCCCTTGGTAAAGGAAGCCAAATCTTTCGATGGTGATTTAAACAGATTCTTTACCTTTGAAGCATATAAAGACGACAAAATATGGAGAATAATTCAGTGGAAAAACCCCTTTTTCCCCGGAGTAATTGTGCCAATGCACAGAATGTGGAAAGCACGAAAAGCCGGCAAGATGGATTTAGCCCTAACATTTGCCAGCACTATTAGTGCGCCAGATTGGGCCATTGCCTGTACTGAATGGTTAACAAGGAGAATTAAGAATTAGCAGTGAAACCATAACCCAAGTGACAAAGCTCTTAGCTGATGATCTAAAGGGTCTTACCGAAGCAGAAAAAAGCTACGGCGATAGTTGGAAAAAGCGCGGCGGCGTAGGTGCCTTTATGATGCTTGCCCGTAAATGGGATAGGATAGAACAACAGGTTAAAGCGCACAATTACGATGTGTTTGCTTCCTTACAAAGAGACACTAGAGAAGAAGGTTTATTGGACGACATAAGAGACTTACGTAGATATTTGCTACTGGTAGATGCGGAGATACAAAGATGGCCGGAAAAGAAATAACTTACGAACAGGAAGCTGAGAGGCAATCCGGCTTAGACCGGCCCATAACGGCTATTTGTCATTGTGAAAAAGAAACAAAAGACCTCACCTACAGGGCTCTTAAGAACAAGTGGCCACATTGCTCCTGTAAACAGTCTATGAGGGTTTTAACCCAACATGCAAGTTAGTATGTTTAAGACTGAATCCGAGTGGGTATGCCCCCAAAGTTACCCAGACCTGACTTCTTGCAGAGAAGTCGCCATTGACCTAGAAACTTACGACCCCCACCTAACCACGCACGGGTCCGGTTGGCCCACGGGCGAAGGCCATATCATCGGAGCCGCTGTAGCCGTGGAAGGCGAACAGTGGTATTTTCCCATACGGCACGAAAACGGCCCTAACTTAGACGTCAAGGCCACGCTGCGCTGGCTACAGGATGTGCTCAGTGTAAAACGGGACTACGTTTTTCACCATGCAGCTTACGACGTAGGCTGGCTATTGCACGAGGGCCTTACCCTCAAAGGCCGTATTGTAGACACAATGGTAGTAGCCCCCCTACTAGATGAAAACCGCTGGAGCTACGCCCTTAATGCCCTTGGCAGGGACTATTTAAGCGAAAGAAAAAACGAACAAGAACTCCGTACCGCTGCCGCTGAATTTGGTGTCAACGCTAAAAGCGAAATGTACAAGCTCCCTGCCCAACACGTAGGCACTTACGCTGAACAAGACGCCGCACTCACCCTGAAACTATGGCAGCGCTTTAAGCAGCTAATTTTAGAAGAAGATATACAGGATATCTTTGACCTAGAACTTAAGGTGCTAAATGTGGTGCTGCCCATGCGACAAAGGGGGGTACGTGTGGATGTAGAAAAAGCCCTTTTATTAAAGGGAGAGCTAGAAAACAAGGAAAAGAAGATACTTGACACAATCACTACCCAGTACGGCGTACCCGTGGACCTGTGGGCTGCCGCCAGCATTGCAAAAGCCTTTGACGCAGCAAAGCTCACTTATTCCTATACGGAAAAAACACAGGCTCCTTCTTTTACCAAAAACTTTTTATCTACACACCCTCACCCGTTGCCCAAGATGATTGTACAGGCAAGAGAATACAACAAGGCAAGAACCACTTTTATAGACACCATACTACGACACCAGCACAACGGAAGAATCCACGCCGAGGCCCACAGTCTCCGTAACGACGGGGGTGGCACAGTTACAGGACGTTTTAGCTACAGTAATCCAAACTTACAACAGATCCCCGCACGTCACGGGGAAATAGGCCCCATGATCCGCAGCATATTTATCCCCGAGGAGGGCGAACTCTGGGGTACTTTTGACTACAGTAGCCAAGAACCACGAATAGTTGTGCACTATGCTCAGTTACTTGGATTTACGGGGGCAGAGCAGTTTGCACAACAGTACAGGGAAGACAAACGGACGGACTTCCACCAAATGGCGGCAGATATTGTGGGCGTACCCCGTAAGCAGGCCAAAGATATCAATCTTGGTTTGTTCTATGGAATGGGTACACGCAAGCTGGCTTCCAGCTTAGGGCTAGAATTGGAAGATGCCAAGAGCCTTTTTGCTCAGTACCACGACAAAGTCCCCTTTGTACGTCAACTGGCAGACTACGCGGCTAATCGTGCGGGGAAGCACGGCATTATAAGGACTTTGTTGGGTCGCCGATGCCGATTTACCAAGTGGGAACCCACCAAATACGGTACGTGGAAGCCCCTTTCCTACAAAGAAGCCTACGCCGAACACGGCCCAAGCATTAAAAGAGCTTTTACGTACAAGGCGCTCAATAAATTGATCCAAGGCAGCGCGGCCGACCAGACAAAAGCCGCGATGGTAGCCCTTTACGACGAGGGCATCCTGCCCATGATACAAGTACACGACGAATTAGACATTTCCGTACAAAGTAAAAAACAAGCAGAACAAATTGTCCAAATAATGGAAGAATGTGTACAGCTAGAAGTGCCTTCTGTGGTGGACGCGGAATTTGGACCCAACTGGGGACAGGCAAAACAGACCTTTACGGAGAAACCATGGACGAGGGGCCTAAAAAGCAACCATTCACCAATGGCCACTTGAACGTTTCAAGACTACTGGACCGTTTACTAGGGGGACATGTTACGCGGTATCACACGCGGCCGGAAGTAGGCAACAATCAAAGCGTAGCGGAGCATACTTGGCGTGCCATCGTCATTCTGCATACTTTATGGCCCGATATCAGTAGAGAAGCCGTACTGTACCTGTTATACCACGACGTAACCGAAGCCGAACTAGGCGACCTCCCCGCCACCACAAAATGGAAGTACCACTTCTTAGCCGAAGAATACCGAAAAGTGGAAACCGATTACCAGAAAACCCTTGGAATCGTCAACGAAATTACCGAGAGAGAAAAACATCTATGCAAAATGGCAGATATGCTCGAATTGGTGATGCATTGCCACCGACAAGTACGAAAAGGGAACACCTTTGCCAAAAAAATCTACACAAACGGTATAGAATTCTTAAGGAACAACTTCAAAACCGATCCTAATTTTGGCCCCGTTGAACAAGTAATCCTAGAACTGGAAAAATATGACAGCCAATAACTTTGAAAAATGCCTTTCTTTGCTCCTTGCACATGAAGGTGGCTTTGTAAATCATCCAGAAGATCCGGGCGGGGCTACTAACAAGGGAATAACGAAGAAAACTTACGAACGTTTCCTTGGTAGAGAAGTAGAGGCATTAGAGCTGGAAAACATCTCTGAAAAAAATGTAAAAAAGATCTATAAAACTCGTTATTGGAATAAAATCGCAGGGGACAAACTCCCCGCAGGAATTGACTACATTGTCTTTGATTTGTGTGTTAATGGTGGCCCAAGAAGAGCTATAAAAACACTACAAAAAGTGCTCAACAGCATCGTTGACTGGGATGTGGCAGTAGACGGGGTTATGGGACCAAAAACACACAGCGCCCTCTCCCATGCGTGTGATAACGATAAAGTTATAGACAGACTTACGAGAGAGAAAGGGAAATTTTACCGGAAATTAAAGACATTTAACACCTTCGGGAGAGGCTGGTGGCGACGCAATGACGAGGTCCACACGGCGGCGCTTTTGATGGCAACATTGTCCGTGAAAAAATAACAGGGGCTATTCCGGTTTTTCCCCTTTATACTAAAGGTATGCCACAACTGCCTTACAGATGAAAAAACAGACCCTTAAACTAACAAATAACGTACTTGATCTACAGAAGTATAAAAAGGGACGACTTACGAGAGAGAAATCCCCTTCCCCCAACCCCCACGAAATAATAGAAGAAATACAGGTTATGTTGTGCGAAAGATGTGGGGAAAAGAAATTCCTGCTTTCTGCTCAATCAACCAGTATCTATTGCTCGGGTTGTCTTACTCCAGTGTACATACTCAAGTGGAGCGATAAATAAAGAGTTGCTTATCTAGCTTTTTTAAGCCAACAATATACATACAGCACCGTTTCACTAAGAAAGGAGAAAAGGTATGAATGAATGGGATACATGGGAGTTCGTAATAGACACAAGCGTCCCTGTACCAAAAAAAGAAGGTCCAGGTAGGAGGTGTAAATATCCTTTTAGAAAACTTACCAAGGTAGGGAATAGTTTTTTTATCCCCCTTCAGGTTGCTCCAAAAAGTTTACAAGTGAATTTGAATCACTGGAAAAAGGCTTACCCCCATCGTAATTTTATACAGCGTGTCGTTACAGAGCACGGTGCGGAAGGTATACGAGTGTGGCGTACAAAGTAAAATAAAGGAATTGCTAATCGCCCCATCCCCCACTAAACTATAATAGTTAATGTAGTACAACTCGTAGAAAGGAGAGCAAGTATGCAGTTGATGACCAAAGCCATCCAAGGCCAGTTGGAAAAAAACAGGGAACTCCCCGCAGCCGACCGCAAGGTAGTTGTCAAGTATTTTACGCCAGACGGCGCAGCTACTTGGTGGATATCCGAGCGTGACCCCCACAACCCAGACCTGTTGTTTGGTTTGTGTGATCTTGGGATGGGGTGTCCGGAGTTGGGCAATGTCAGCCTCAGGGAATTGGAAGAGTTACGTGGAGCTTTTGGCTTGCCCGTAGAACGTGACCTTTACTGGGACAGCACGCAAACGCTGGCAGAGGTGACACAAAATGCACGCTGAAGAAACTTTTATGGAAGAAGGTTTGGTTGACCGTGATGGAGAGGTGGAAGAAGAAGAGTTTCAGGTGCGCGGCGCAATCATGCGCTGGCCAGAGCTGAAATCTTTTTATTCTTCAGAAGGCGGCAAACTTTATGTCCCCCGCCAAGACTACCACACGTTGCAGGTGAACGTGAGCTTTTATGAGCCCACCAGCAATAGCGGCAGAGCCCCCTACGAGGGCAACGTAACCAGCTCCCATATCGGCCTTATGCCCGATGAAGATGCGCACTTGGTACATACGCACACCGCGTTCCTTGAGCGGTTTGATGCAAACGTAGAAGAATTTCGCCCTTGGCCTACGACAAGATCAGAAGCTAGGCAGTGGGAGTTCCTTTACGACGACGGCAACAGTGAGGCATTTGCTCATGGAGCCGATGCGTTTGTTTTCCGCGGAGAGGACCTTGTAAAAATTCTCAAATGGGTAGAAGAGGCAGGCTATTGATGAGTAATCGTTTGGTGCTCGGCCCCTGCGATAACCACCCCGACCGCAGTGCTGTCCTGCAGACCGAGGCGTATAAGCACTGTCTACACTGCGCCATGGACCAACATGGCGCAGCCCCCCTTACACTCTGGCGCAGCAAACATGACCGTGCCCTGTGCTACGAAAAATGGCAAACAAAGGAACTTGATTAAATGCTTCATTTCCTTTTCTGGTTAGCACTTATTTTCTTTTTTTGGTGGTTATTCAATAAGTTAAATGGATAACATCCCCCACCAAATAGAAACCACTGTGCTTAACGGACTACCCTGCACCGTGGAATTTTACATTTGTCCCCCCGAACCGGACGCAGGCTACCTTTGTCGGGGGGTAGAAATTGTTGATCTTCGGTCTACCAATGGTAAGACCGCCCCGTGGATAGAAGACCGTTTAACCAGTAGAGACTGGGACCGTCTTTACACAGAATGTAACCAATATGTGGAGGACTTTTATGAATGATCCCCGAGCCCTTAAAGGCAGTGTCAGCCTTAGGGAATTGGAAGAGGTAGAAGCTAATTTACTCTATAGCCGATGCATGGGCACAGTCACTGCTATGAAACGCGCCCGTAATCCCGAATTCCGTGCCCTGTGGCGACGTATTTACGAGCACCTAGTTTGTGACGATAGTCTTGACGCAGGCGAAGCCGTCTGCATGGACATTAGCGCCCGCGATGAATTTAACAAACCATTGCCTTGAGGAAAGCTACAATGAAACAAATTGTTTTTAAACTGAGAGAGGTAAGTAAGATATGGACTTAGGCAAAGAACTTGTAGATATGTTATCTGCGGATCGGCTAAAAGACCCCAAAGACTGGAAACAACCAGAAGATAAAACCGCGGGGTTCAGACAAAGTGACTGGAACCGTATACTAAATGTCCTGCGCGACGGCGGCACAATGAACATGTACGGAGCTCGCGGCTGGCTTGTGGAAAACTATGGGGTGAGCAGAGAGGCTGCTGATCAGATTTTTCTAGACTGGACCAAGACATTTGAACCATGAACAAGGTACTGATTCACAAGATTAGGGAAAAATCGCCCAATTACTTTGTAGCAACGGACGTTGAAGAAGAATTTGAAAACCACCCCACCTTGAAAGAAATGAAAGCAATGGTGGGCGACGGATGGCTCGAGCACATAAAAGTAGTGCACGAGGGCAAAGTTTGCGATGCCCTTATCAACGAGGACGGTAAAAATTTAGGTCTCCTCGTCAACCCCATAGCCACCGGAAAGTACCACGCATGGCTCGCAAAAAACCAGCTCCCATTGGAGGACATGATAGTGGGTGACTGTGTTATCTGTACAAACTTTAGTCTAAGATAACAGGGGTTGTTTATCGGGGGGTCCCCGTGTATGTTGGTATATGTAAGGTAAAAACTACTCGTAGAAAGGAGCAGGAAACATGGATATTTATTGCAGTCATTGCGGCGAACCTTGGGAAATAGATTCCCTGCACGAGCTTATAGTAGCCGACGGCATTAGCCCCGACTTCAGCTCTGCCCGCAAACGATTTTACTTATACGGGTGCGGAGCCTTTGAAAAAGGCACTCCCGTAAAATGCACCCATTCCCCCGTTACTTCAAAAAAGAATCTGGGCGCTTACAGTGCCCTACAGGACATGCTGGGTGATGACATAGACGGCTTAGCCAGTATGTATGACGACTTTGGCCTGTCGTAAGGGGGCAAACCATGTCTCTAGATTTTAGGTTGGATAAAATAAAAAACTACGAAGACCTCTGTTGGACTGAAAACTCCAACGGTGAGTACGAGCTTGCATGGAAAACAGATACGCTCATTTGGGCCACTATGTCTGTTAGCATGGGTAAAATCACCGAAAAGAACTGGCGGGAATTCTACCTCCGTATGCTGCTTGACCCGTATTCAAAGGTGAACGTATACAAGGACACTGGAAAAACCGCCGTGCCAGAATGGCACAGAATAAAAATTGAGGACGTCTTTAACCATATCGGGCTCACCACAAACGTGACCGAAAAAAGCCGTCCAAAGTACCTACGCGAACTGTACCAGCGTGAGGAAAGACTGCATGGCAAGAGTTTTAAACAGACTGAAGAAGGAGAAGGCCAAGATGAAGCGTAAAAGTCTTACCTTAACCCCAGAATACTGGACCCAGCCCCACAAGCTGCGTGAATCCTTGACACACCGCTGCACCACAGACGATACCCTATGGAACGTAAGTGCTTTAGAGGACGGCTACGCTAAATTGTGGTCTATAAACGGGTGGGGAGTGCCGCGTTATCGCAACGTGGAGTTACCCCTTTTCTGTAAGGAATATGTAAAACGTGGAGTTACCTAATGAAAGAAAACGACTTCTACCACATGGTCGTTGCCACACAGGTACTAATAATGGTATTGGTGATAATGGCCATGACGCTTCTGTTAGTGCGTATCGACCATCATCAGCAGTACGGTAATGGTACACCCCATGCCACGGTGCTAGACCAATGAGCGCGCCGTATGCTCAAAAACCTCTCACCGCTTGTACTAACCTAGAGCTGGTGAAGACCATATGCTGCGGCAAAACCGGAGGCTGGCTGTTCTGGGGCTCACGGGGCCGCGCAATCAGCCCCGCGGGAGAAGTATGGTACCGCAGCGATTTGTTAGAGGCCGTTAACGACTCACGACTTAACCAAGCGGACGCAGGGGCGTTTGACCCCCACGAGGAGAACCCCGATGACCATTAAAGAAAAATGCCACCAGTGCGAAGCCCTCATGATCAACGGTGTGTACTGCCACGAAACCGGCTGCCCCGATGCTTGGCGCGACAGTACCCGAGAATGCTCTAACTGTGGCACGTCATTTAAGCCCCAGCAGGAGGGACAATTTCAATGTGATCAAGAATGCTGGACCGCGTACTTTGGAGTAGCGCAGGAGGTGCTGTAGATGAATGTAATACTTACGATGCTAGGAGTGGGCACCTCTTTATCCCTGTTGGTTTTTATCCTCGGGATGTGGTATGCCGACGCAGTGGATCCGCTAAAATCAAAAACTGTCCTAAAGAGACGCCCCGTTGTCGGTACAGTCCTGTTGCTCATGGGGGTTGCCGCGTGTCTTTTTGTGTTAATTGTCAGCATCAAAGTAAATCCTTACCATGTTTTCTTTACGGTGGGGTTTGGGATGACCACAATTCTGGGAGCTGAGTTGATTTTAGGTGGAATTTTCTTTTGGAGGTCTCCCGTCAAGCAACGAGAAATCATCCATAAGTTATTGTATTGAATAAGGAAAAGACAAAATAAGAGTTGCTACTCATGGCGTCCTACCTTAGTATTAAAGGGTAGGCAAACCCATAGAAAGGAGGAAAAGTTATGTCCACACGAGCAACGTACCTGTTCAAGCCTGCTGAGGAAGGATACAAGCCCACGATTGCCACGTTTTATATTCACCACGATGGCTACCCCTCGGGCGCAGTAAAGTACATAGAAAAGGCGACCAGCATTGAAGAGTTCTTCCGAAAGAACGAAGCCGCCGAAATTGTATACCCCTCCCGCCACGAAACCCACAGCGACACCGAGTACCGCTACACCATAGGGACGGTGCGCAATACCAAGTGGACGGGGAACCTGATTACCGTGAGCAAAAGGTACCGTCCCGGAGACGAGGGCTATAGTCGTGCCGTTGGCTACGGTGACAACAAGTGGGACACTATTTTCGCAGGGACTGTGGCAGCTTTTATAGAAAAGTACACAAAGGAAACAAAGGAAACGACAGTTGGTCTCAAATGGGTAGAAGAGGCAGGCGCTTATCAATAACTTAATGGCTGAGGAGGGCTAATTATGGCGACTTTACGTGAGGCAGAAGAATGTATTGCACTTATCTTGAACGAAATGACCTACAGGGAACTTGATGGCGTACTGGATGCTGTTAAGCGGCGACGCGCAGTGCTGAATATGGGCTTTACCATGTCCGTTGACGACCGCGTAGTGATACGGCACAAAGGCCGACATCTAGCGGGCGTAATTACGAAGGTTAACCGCACGAAATGCGAAATAACCACGGACAACGGCGACCGCTGGCGAGTACCCTTTAGCTTAATAGAAGAGGGGAGTATACCCCTAATGGAGGCTTAATAGCATGACAACCCAACAACACCCAGAGTGTGTAATCTGCAAAGGTGACATCCTCCCCCAGCGTACCCCAGAGGGTGAGATTTTCTGGACTCACGGCCACAATGCAGAGCCCGTGGCCACTGGACAGTGCTGCGACGACTGCAATATTAATGTCGTGCTGCGGGAAAGATTAGTACGGGCACTTGACACAAAGGACGACGACGTTCTTGACAACGTCATGTGGAAATTGAACAACGAGAAGGTTTAAAAATGATCTCCAACTTCAGCGGTGTACGCTTTATGATGCAGAAAATATTTCTGTATCATAATTAATGGATTGTTCAGTGGAGCAGAAAGTAGCAAGTAGGTGACCTTTCGTACGACACCGAAAGTTGCTGCTATGAAGCTGAAACTGCACCGATTGCTACACGTGAGTGGGGCATAATAATTGCGAGGGACGAGCCGGACCGAATCGCAATTATTTGAAGTTGGAGATTTTACCTTTGCTCGTCAGGGGGTCTACACCTATACTATAAGGGTAGGCAAACCCATAGAAAGGAGGACTATTGTGCCAAATGTACTAGAAAATTTTGCGGAGCATCTGGCCCCGCTACACAAAACGGTGACGACCCCCGTAACGGGTAGTTACACGACTCACCCGCGGCCCCAGCCCTATAACGAATTCTGGGGGGTGTATTATCACAACCTTGACCCCGCCGGTAGTTATATATCGGCCGAGGGCGGTGGTGTTATCCTAGATCCGGACGGGTTACGCTTTGACACAGCTACCTTTCCAGCGAAAAGCACAGGTAATCATTATATCCCGTTTTTAACCATTACCACCGAAGAAACCAACGGCTACGATTTCATGGAGCTCACCCGTAAAGGTGCGCAAAAGTTTTTTGAGGAGGAACGTAGCCTCTACGAGTACCTTAACATACTGATCCGGCAGCTACAGGACAAGGACCCTGCCCCGTACCTACCGTCCTTTGGGGTAACTCCCGAGACAGGTAAGCGGCGGTGCTGGTCTATAGGGGAGGAACTAGGCGTAGGCCAACATAAGGGTCTGCAACTTAATCCGGCAGAGCAGTCCAGCAGCTTAGTGCTCTGTTTTGGTACGGGGGCCGATCCTTACTACGATCACGTGTTAGAAAGTATAGTAAGCATTAACGAACCCGACGACTGGGGCCATGTGTGGGACTTTATTTGCAGCGAGTGCAGCCCTAAGTTGACGGATAACGCCGGACAGGACGACTGCTGGCTACCACCCAAAAAAGAGGACAAATAAGCCGTTGTTCCTCAGCGGGTCTACACCTATACTATAAGGGTAGGCAAACCCATAGAAAGGAGGATACCATGACTGTAGAAGATCTAAAAATCTGCCAGCTTTTTAAAGAGGTCACCTGTAAAATAGAGGACCCCGACTGGCGCAACTACCCCGACTGGCAGGCGCAACTCTCACTACGGTACCCTAAAGTTCTGCGTGAGTCCCGCACGGGGTTTGATTTGACCTTCTATACCAACGGCCACGACACCTACTACGAGACTTCAGGGGAGTACAACAACGCAGGGCCGTTTCTAGCAGCAGACCGTACCTTTAGCGACATTGCCCTGTACGACATAGCCGTAGAGTGGTTTAAGTGGTGCGAGGCACAACAGGTAAGTGACTTTGCCGCAAGCACAAACGGAAAATCTTAGTGTTGCGTTTCTAGCAATCCAGCACTAAAGTATAAGGGTAGGCAAAACCATAGAAAGGAGGAAGCCTGTTATGAACTTGACAACAGTTACTTACCACGAGAAAGTACAGCAGGAAATTGACAAGCTGGAAGAAGAAATTCGAACGGTGGTTGTGGACCCCGCCACTGGCAAAGCAAATGAAAAACTGATTGCGTGGACAATGAGCCAAGGCAGCCGAGACTTTGACGAGGCCGAAGCCCTAGTAAAAGAGTTTGACAAGCGCCTGATAGAGAACCCCCATGAGGCTTTTAAGTGGGCAGAGAGCAGAAACCCCAGCAAAGACCTTATGGTGGAGGCAGCCCAGAAAATGCTGATAATATGGGGCTACCAGCAGACCTTAACCCACGAGCTGGTCAAAGTCACCAAACGCTACGTGATTAGCGACACCAACCTTATAAGTCCCGCGGGCATAAGTCCACTAGAATTGGTGTTTGTAAAAAACGAGGTGTGGATTGAGGCTGACACGATACCCCACAGCAAGGATCTGCCCAATGGCAAAGACCTAAAGGTTTTTGACATCCAGCGCGAGTTTAGCGAGGACCGCTACAAGAATTTTGACGTTTGACACTACAAAGGGAAGACTAAATTAGCGTTGCTCGTCAGGGGGTCTTGGCCCATACTATAATTGTAGGTAAACCCATAGAAAGGAGGACCAAGTGAAAAAGTATGAAGAACTAAACCCCGGATCCATAGAAAAGGGGATTCCGGTGCCCCCACCTCGTGGTGGCAGGGGTAAAATAAACCCCCTGAAAGAAAGAATAATAGAGCTAGAGGTAGGGGATAGCTTTTACGTTGAATTTCCACCAGACTCCAGCTATATAGTTAAGCTAAGGATTAGGAATAATATGAGCACGAGTATCCAAAGGCTTAAAACGGTAGGGGGAGGCACCTACGCCGGACGAAAATTCACAATGCGCAACTGGCAAACCGAGGCGAGGGAAGACTCCCCCGCTACAGAGGGCTGCCGGATTTGGCGTATAGAAGACCGTAACACATAATTGTAGGCAAACCCATAGAAAGGAGAATACCGTGATTAAGCAGGAATTCAAGTTAGAAAAGATGAGAAACGACCGATACTTAGTGGTGCAAGTAAAGAATTCATTAAAGCATCTTGTGGGTGCTGTTTTGACTGAGCAGGAAGTGCAAAAACTACTTGACCACGATGTGCGAATCAACAACGCCACCGTGACGATTGTACCCCCCAGAGGATAAAGCCATGCTGTACACGACAAAGACCCGTACCTACAAAAAAGTGGGACGCACGTCGCTTGGTGGGGTAAGCAGGGGCCGACTCGGCACCAAGAAACTCAAGCGTGCCGCCAGTAAGGGAACTCGTAAGGCAGCAAGGTTGTCGCTTTAAAGTTGTTCGTCAGGGGGTCCACACCTATACTATAAGGGTAGGCAAAACCATAGAAAGGAGAATTACTATGCCAGAAACTAAAAAGTCCACTAGAATTGTGCTTGAGGAGGATCTATACCAACCTAATTGGATCCCGATCAGTAAAGGGGTTGATTACACCACCGACGAGCAAGATCTTGATTTTGATGTGCTTGAGGGGGATCTATACCTTACGAATTTTACCCCACTCTTTCCCGAGGTGAAAAAAGGGCAACGGGGGCCAAAGTTCAAGGTGCTTGAGGGGGACTCCACCCACATCTTAACTTGCCAAGAGGTGACTCAAGTATACAAGGCAGAAACTCAAAACTACAGCTACATCCTAACCTGTAGCCACGATAAGCACTGGAGGCTTGCTGAATCGGTGCTGCTAAGGTTTAAACTGGATAAATAAGCCTTTGCTCCTCGGGGGGTCCTGCCCCATACTATAATTGTAGGTAAACCCATAGAAAGGAGGATACTATGATTGAAGAAGATTTAAAAACCGCTGCCATCTTAGAAGTGGGAGGTCTGTTTGAAGAAATGAGCCTTGACTTCAACTGGGATGATCCTGCATGGCAGGCGCAGCTCACGCTCCCGTACCCCAAGTATCTACGCGACCACGGCACGGGGCACTCTATTACTTATTACACCAACGGCACAGATACGTACTACGAGACCTCGGGGGCGTATGCAAATGCAGGACCGTACATGGCTCGCGGCCACACGTTTAGCGACGATGCCCTGCAAGCCCTGCACGAGTTGCACTGTAAGTTGGAGATCAAAGAGACTGGGGAGCTCATGGACCAATGGCGAGCCGAGCACGGCGACGAGTGACACAGGTAGTTTGCTCCTCGGGGGGTCCTGCCCCATACTATAATTGTAGGTAAACCCATAGAAAGGAGGACCAAAAGATGATGGACGAAGTCCAACAATACAAGCACAGCGCCCGAATCCTAAAGCCCCTGCTTGAGGATCAGCTGCGTCTTGTTAACCAGCAGAGGATGTTTGCCGCAAGGGCCGAGAAGCTCCTGCGGACGAAAACCAAACTGGTAGAGCAGTTGCGCGAAGGCCGAGCCTACGCAAAACGACTAAAAAAGCGAGGATGCTCCAGCACGGTACGTCCGTGGAGGCCCCATAACCCCGACCCACACGACTGGCAAAATGCCGAGTACTCCATAGTACCCCGCCTTAATAAAACCGAGGACGCCCTGCAAGAACTCTACGCCAAACGGGACGCCATATTTTCTGGCCACAAGGGCAGCATCTACGGGCACACGCCAGAGGCGGCGCGGTTTCTAGGGAAGTCCTACAAGGCAAAAAACTGGAAAGTCCTGCAACAACACTGCGAGTGCTGCCGTTGCAGGGGCGAATTTTAGGTGGACTAAGGTCCTTAAAAGTCACACTTTTGTATATAGATGGTATATTGTGGATAACGGTACATGGAGAATGATTGAGTTCAGGCTATACAATATCTAGATATATAGGTAAAAGTGTGAGGAACAAGGAATCTATTTTCCGCTGATTTAAGTCCAGTTAAAGTGTTTTAATTTAACCCCGATTCTGGTACTATCACATCTATATAGAAAAGTGAGATTCTTAAGGATGCCTAAGTCAAAACAAACTCATAAACCTAAGCTAGACGTGGTAGCTAATCCTCGCACGGAAAAACATATAACCCCCAAGCAAGAGGAATTTTGCCGCATTTATTGTAGTGAGGATATTACCCAGACTGAGGCTGCAGTCCGCGCCGGCTACAGTCCCGCCAGTGCGCACGCCATCGCGAGTCAACTGTTAAATGGGCGTAATTTTCCTCATGTAGTGGTAAGGGTACGGGAGATCAAGTCTGAGTTAGCACGAAAGTACGAAGTTACTTTTGAAAGTCATGTACAAAAACTCGCCCAGCTACGTGATACCGCCATAGAAAATAATAATTACTCGGCCGCTGTGTCGGCTGAAAAATACCGAGGACAAGCTGCTGGTTTGTACATAGATCGTAAAGAAATTCTGCACGGTAAAATAGACCAGATGTCTCGCGACGAAGTTATGCGAGAAATAAAGCGTCTTCAAGAAGAATTCCCCGGACTTGCTGCTGTCGGGGCGGGTAACGTAATAGATGTGGAAGGAGCCGAGGTGGTAGATTAGACCCATAAGCCTTTGCTCCTCAGGGGGTCTTGCCCCATACTATAAGGGTATTAGTAAGCCAGAGAAAGGGTAAAACGATGACTGATAAATTGTATTTTATAGGTGCAGAGGAGCCTACCCAAGTAACTTGGGTCAAAGGTGGCATGGCTGGCGAGGAGCGGCTAGATTTACCGCCTTGGGTGGTAGCCGAAAAGATTATTGGGCTAGAGTGCCCAGACCTTAAAAGCCGAGAATGCCCCCACGATTCTAAACACTTAGGGCAGCATTGGGACTTTCGGGCCGGTGTGGGTCCGTACCACTTGCCAGACGACAAGCAAATGCAAATACTTTATGATTCTAGCGGGTATTATACTTACGTGGTAGTGTGGTTTGACGATCTCAAAGCAACAAACGGTAATTACTCGGCTCTTGCTTACCTTTCGCGGTATCCCAAAAAGCAAGGGGCAGACTTAGAGTGGGCAATGGCTTTGGGGTCGCAACTGGGTAAAGCCTTTGCTCGTCAGGGGGTCTAGCCTTATACTATAAGGGTAGTTAGTTAACCAGATAAAGGGTAAAACGATGACAGTAAAAGCCGGATTTAGAGGGGGGTGGCAGGACTTTACCCCCAACAAAAACGAGGGTCCTATAGGAAATCTGCTGTTAAACATAGAGTGCGAAGATCTAGTGGCGGGGCAGCAAAAGGAAAGTGAGGTGTTGTTAGGCTTGTTAAGAGGAATTTTAAGCAAGTGGTCTAATAATACTTTGGGCTGGTACTTTTGCGAGGAAGAGGGGCATTCCTCAGAGGAGCCTGAAGATCTACCCAGCCGCGCTACGGGATGGCAGACCTTGCTGGACACTAGCCCCGTATACGCGACGGGACACGCATGGTCTTACCACGGTATTGACATGTGCTGGCCTAACGGGGAGGAGGGGTGTGGTTACTTAGCTCTTTCTTTCTATGGTTGTCACCAAGCAGCGGCTTTAACCGAGTATGTACGACTCCCGCCAACACGTCCATCACCGGCACCGCAGGGGTACCCAAGGTGAGATAATGACTAGACATGCCTAGCAAACCGGAAAGTCGCCTGTGGTACCAGCTACGCGATGCCACCAAGCACCGAGTCTTGTGGACACGCATAGAGTCATGGGCGGCTCCTGGGATTCCCGACTTGCATGGCCTAGTTGACGGTAAAACCTTTTGGTTAGAGTTGAAAGTCCATAAATTAAAACTGCTTAAGTCCATAAAGTTCCGTCCTCATCAAATCTCTTGGCAAACGCAGTATTCTAGTCGCGGGGGAGTCGTCTGGAACTTGGTTAGCCATCCTCCCTCGCGTACCCTCAATTTATTTTCAGGTCCACAGGTCATGGGCCTTGCTGGTTTATCCCTAGACGATGTGCCTTTGTGCCCGTTGTGGTCTTCTGGCACGCCTTACGATTGGACGGGGCTAATCAATCATCTTCTATCGTCCTCGGCAGAGGATGAATGACGATTTACGACGACTTACGATAAAGAGA
>CERH01016373.1_pt1 | contig 31658 bp, 22 predicted proteins | sample 530991 | NCBI WGS metagenome assembly CERH01 (sample SAMEA2621191, study PRJEB7988) | marine metagenome | biome: marine biome (ENVO:00000447); feature: mesopelagic zone (ENVO:00000213); material: "saline water (ENVO:00002010), including plankton (ENVO:xxxxxxxx)" | depth 800 m | reverse complement strand
GCCAGGTCTAGCGTTGTAGTAGTCAGAGAACGTTTCACCTTCTGCAGTTCTTGGCCGCAGTTGACCCATTCGATCAGCCAGTCGAAAGTTAAGTTCAACACGTTGGTCGGGAGTTGCGCGCTTCGATCCAAGTTCGTCGGGCATACCGCTGGTTACGCCTGCAAGATACAACCTCACTGCGTCACGAACATCTGCAGGTGTTTTCGAGTAACCGCCGTAACCCTGCTCAAGAAACTTACGCGTTTCTGCGTCAATCATTTCTATTGGTCCGTACTGTTCCTCTATACCTTTAAGTATAGAATCACCCATGGGAGCGTTTTTCAACTGGTCAAGAGGTCCGTAGCCATTCTCAATGATACCTCTCAAGAAGTAATACTTCTCTTTCAACTCTACCGGCATTCGATCTGCATCGATGCCGTAGGGATCAGCAACCCGTTCGTACAAAAGTTCAGTGATTGCATCAGCACTAACGGTGTAGGCTCGGCGCAAAACACCCATTTTATATGCACCCTGCGGTGTAAACATTTGCCGTAGAATAAGTCTGTTGGCATTTTTCTGGAAAGCCCAAAACGGGAACATTAGGTTGACCACCCAGTTCCTATCCAGCTTTGACATTGTTCCTGCGTAGTCAAACAAGCCGTTAATCGCGAGCCTTGCTGCTTGTCTTGGCTCCATACCGGCTTCCATTAGAGTAACCATGGCACCAATACGTTCGCGCTCAGACCAACATTCTGCAGTCTTCGCTACGTTATCTGTGAAAAAACCAAAGCCACCTTTGATGTTATCCACAGCGTTCGATATTGGCGCGGGCGCTTTGTCTAAAAACTTTTTGTACTCAACACGTACACCAGTGTTAATCGCGCGCTCTAATGCTCTTGTATCGAAGCTTGCAAAGATTCCCTCTTCGACAGCGATACGACGAATATCTGCGTAGTTGTAGAATCTTGTCTGACCCGTTTTAGAATCCATCAAACTGAATACTTTACTACCGTCCTTCGCAACACCTTCCAAGATTGGGTTCACTTCCACACGATACTTAGACACATTGAGAAACCGACCTACGAGGTTTGCGGTTCTGTCACCACCAGCTTGTAGGACTTTTCGTAGTTTTTCTCCTGCTTGAACGCCGCCCAACTTATCGACAAGACCTAGTGTATGCGCGAAACCAGGAAACACCATCAAGTTCTGGAATGAAAGCCTGACTGTAGATACAAGTGCGGGTCTGAACCCCGCAACCATTGCCATTTGACTGAAGTGGTCTACAGTGTTCATCAAGAAATACCGCTGCCGGACGAGAAACCCGCCGCGAGTCATTCGGGTTTTCATGTAAGTGTAGACACTCTTAAAGAATATCCCCGTATCTGTTAGGTCAGTTATTTTGTTTGGATCGTCTAAGATACCGGCTTTTGCGAGAGCATTTGTAAGTCTTTCGCGTGCGACCTTTGGGATATGAAACCCTGCTTCAAGCACGGTGTCGTCGATAAACTCAGGTCTCAGTCCATAGTTTCGAACCATAGCGTGCATTTGAGGTATCAGTTCTGGATCAATCTTTTCGCCCATCAACCAAGACTGCCAAGCATCCATCATCTTGTCGTCAACAGCCAACCCAAGCCCCGCCCAAACACTTCTGGCGTGAGCCGCTTCACCATGACCGGCAAACAAAACAGAAGCGCGCAGCGCAGCCTCTCTACCTTTTGAGCCGCCGTAAATGTTCTCAATCGCAGAGAAGACCTCTTCCGCACGTTCAGCACCTTTGAGGCCCGCCAGTCTACCAGGGTGAACATTCGCGGCTTCCATCATAACTTTGAGAAACATAGCCTCTTGCGGCCGTTTCGCTCCAGCAGCACCGAATGCGTTGAACAGGTCGCTCATAAGTTGGTTTTGTTTTTTCGCGCCCAACCGAGCAAAGATTTCTTGTACAGCTTCTTTGTTATTCTTACTCTTACCTGCGAAAGCTTCGTAACCTTTCTTGGGTCCTGCAGGACCATCCATGGCTTGAACCATTTCACGTAGGAAGTCGCCAAGCTTTCGACCGCGAAAAGCAACGTTGTCTAAGTCTAAGAAAGACTGACGTATTGTCGTTAAGGACATACCCATAAAGTCTTTGCCTGACGACAAGGCATCCCTGCCGGACTTAAACTTGGTAAGTTCGCCGCCAAGGAACTCATGCAATCGAGTCATGCCGCCTTTCGTACCTGTTTGAGATACCAGCGTTACTGCGTCACCAATAGCCTGTTCTGTAGACCGCGTAGCTGCCAACACAGATTGTCTATGCTCTGGACGCATTCTGCGTAGTGCTACACCGACATGGTCTCCACCGAGGACAGCATAGACAGCAAACTTAGCAACTCCGCGAAGTACACCTTCACCACCCACTTCAGCAATAATCTTTTCGTCGATTGACTCGGCCGCTTCAGCACTCGGGGCACCCCTCAACTGAATCTCTGGCGCGTCTTCCATTTGCTTCGTGATACGCGCTTTCGTCTCTAAACTTAACTGCAGTTCAGCTAAGTCTTCTTTTGTCCATACGTTCTTGCTTATGCCATTGATTTCGATGGGTTTACGGAAAGTGACCTGACCGTTTGCCTCCAAAGATGAAAGCATCAGGTTTGGTTCTGAGTTTCGCATGCCTTGTTTGCGTGCAGCTTTTGCCAACTCCATCAATGGGTCAATATTAGTTTTGGTGATTTTGCTTGGATCACCGATGCTCATCGCAGCAAGCGTACGTTTGAACGGTGGTTCATTAGGTGGACTTTCGGTAAGCAGTTTGTTCATGATGTCACGAACGTTGTCGGGCATTCTTTGGACGACAGGTTTACCTACTACGTTGCGGTAAGCTTCTGACATCCAAACTTTGAACTTATCGAACACAGTTTGGACTTGATTATTTGGCGCAACACCTTCAGCTAAATAGTTCTCAAAACCGCTGGCCCACTTTGCTTCTGCTTGTTCAGTCCATCGTCCGTTTTTAACTCCGCACCATTCTTCGATTACACGCAAGTCGTAGTCTTCTAAGTCACGACGAAACACATGCGCCATACCACGCACTGCACCACGGAATGTTGGCTCCGTAAACGCGTTTAGAATCGCGCGACCGTCAGACGCAATATCCACTGCAGGTCTAAGCGTAATAAGTTCGACACCTGTCAGATCAACTTTGGCGAGATCGTCTGTAGAGATAACGTACTGACGAGACGTTGTTCCGTCAGGTAAGTCTACTTGTCGCCTACGTAACGGTACACCTCGTTTGATGAGGCGCTCATATACACGGATTGCTTCGGGGCTTGGGCTTACGTCACTGGCGAATCCTTTACCAAGAGACTTTGCATGCTGTAGTGCGCGTCCGTACAGTGCTGTACCAATACCCTTACCGCGTTGCGCTTGAGGTATGTTTACACTGCTCACAGTTAGAGCGTCATCCTGTACACGGAATATGAGTCCGAACCCGTTCGCATCTTTGATTTCTTTGGTTGTGAGTTCAACCAAGCCATCGTCCATTTCGTTCATTTCGAACAAAGGTTTCTTTATGTCTTCGCCTTTGACAATCCCTGAGATACCTTCGTTAAAGTAATCCCGTGCTGGCTTACCTGTAGCTGTGCTCCAGGCTCTTGAACGCGCGTCCATGAGTCCCGCTAACGCTTGAGCCTGATCTTCTGTGATCTCGTAAGCAGTTTCAAGTTTACTCGCGAGTACGTTGGCTTCGCTACTCAACTCGACTGCGTTTGCCGCTAAGTCTTTTGTGGGGTCACGCGTGATTGGTTTGAGTTTTCGCGAACCAAGAACAGTCTCACTTAGTAGTTTAGCGGCTACTCCGCGAGATTCGTTGTTAGCTTTAACTGTGTCAATAGCACGATCAATCAGTGCAAGGGGATCTTCTACATTCTTAGCTTGAGTAGTGATCTTACCAATCTCATCGTGAATCTCTCTGCGTTTGTTCTTAGCAGTCTCTTTTGCTTTATTGAGTTTTGTAAGTTCTTTACCCGTCGCTGCCGCAATCTCTTCCTGCGTAGGTCCGCGCAAGCCCGTAATCTTCGCCAACTCACTCTCAAGATTACCGTCGCCATGAAACCTATTGTCCCAAGCTTTCGGGTCGTCAATCGCATCAGCCAAAGATTCTTTCAGTCGTGCGATAAACTGAGCACCTTCGGGATCATTTGCAGCATCAACCAGTTTTTCAAGCTTTGCGATGTTAGACGCAGAAGTTTTTTGCAGTTGAGGTAGCTTGCCTTTTGTCGCGGATTGCTGCAGTTGTTTCTTTATCGCCTGCAACTCGTCAATGATATTGCCATACTCATACAGACCAACGGCCTCGTCAATATCCGTGTCCATGCCGCCGTAACCAACAGCCTGAACTTTCCCCTCACCTCGTCCAGCAGACAATCTTGGCTTTCTTACCGATGGGTGTAGTGCCAGTGCCCGCGCAGATAAAAATGAGTCTTCTGGCAAAGACCGATCGATCACAGCAAGCTTTTGGATGAATGACGTGTCCAACATTTCAGGGTTGTTCTTGGCGATAAACTGTGCAGCTTCACCGTCAAGAACGTCTAATAGGTCAGCTACCCCACCTTTTTGTTTGAACTCTCTACGTAGTTCAGCCTCAAGAAGTGATGCTTTGTCGTAATCCTCTGCTTGTCGCGCAAGAGAAATGTCGGACAAAAGCTGTCCTGCTTTTTTTGCGGCAGCTTGTGTTGTTACGAGTTGCACAACTTTGTTTGTCAGCTTTGCTACACCACCGGCACCAACCAATGCGTCAGGTGTCAGTATTGTTGCAAGACCCCCACCAACAAATGCGAGTGTCTTTGTCGCAGCATTTTTCTCAGCAAACTCACTATCGATTGCAGCTTCGAAAAAGTTACGCCGCAACTCCATACCTTCGATAGCGCCTTCTAACGCGTCACCTTCTGTCGTTAGTGCGCCAGTTGCAGCCGACTGAGCCATGTCAATCAGGTTGAAAAAGTAAAGCAGTGGGTTCTCTTCGCGGAGTACAAGTTCAGACTGTTGACCGAACGAACGAATACCTACAATCTCTACTGTAGGTTTGAGCGCGTCAAAGAACCGATCAGATAAGTCCCGATTCGACTGTGACTCCAACAGTTCCTCTTCAGGCACGATGATGGGTCCAGTCCACATACCAACTGTCTTGAGCGCAACAATCTCTCGGATTGCCCGGTCATAGAACTTACGCGACATTTCAAGGTATTCTTCATCTTTAGGAGTCAAGTTACGTTGTTTGAGGTATTGGCTCGCACGTTTTTTAGCGTAGTCTCTCGCGCCTGTGTACTTGTCAGAAAGGGCATTGACAAGCGACGAGGCTTGTTTGTCTTTCATGACAGCTTCGCTGATAACCGACGCAACCTTATACATGTCTTCGTCGGGCTTGGCTACTTCACCGAACTCAATGGCTTGCCCGCCAAAGAAAGGCATAGCCTCGTCATGCTCATAGATGCCCTGACCAAACTCATCTAACAAAAACGTGTGGTCACCTGTCTCTTGATACTTTTTGACTGCGTCTTGGTCAGCCAGTGCGCCACGCTTTTGCCGTGCTGCGCGTTGCTCGGGGTCAAGAAAAGCTGCGACACCACGCTCTCTGGCTTCACCGATAACGTCATCCGATGATCGACCTTTCCGACCTACCTCATCCACCATGTACCCAAGCGATATACCTTGGGTCGATGCTGCTTCCTGTAGTTGCTTTACGTCAAGACCAATCTGTTGTGCATGCCGTTTGATCTCTTGAGGAATACTGGATTCTTCGCCTCTTCCTGCGATGACTCGTCTGCGAGCAAACTCAAGACCGGCCAGTAAGGTAGGTATCTCAAGTTTGAAGTCAGGCTTTAAGTGTTCCGGTACTTCTCTCGGCACTTCCTTTGGGTCAGCGCCTTTAAACAAGTCTGAGTACACTTCAGCCGGATTGCTTCTAATAAACTGTCCGTCGTCACCAATCTTGCCCGTCTCTAAGTGAAGGTGGGGCCCAGTCGACCTACCAGTGTTACCGGACATCATGATTACTTGGTCTTTGTTGACTTGTGAGCCTACTTCAAGACCTTCTGGAAACCCGCTTGCGTGCATGTAGCGAGTTTCTATTCCATCGTTATCACGAACAAAAATACGCAAACCACCTGCGTCACCATCCTCGTTCTTTACGATTCGTGTAACTGTGCCTGACGACAAAGACTTAATCGGTGTGCCTTCAGGTAATGCAATATCAATACCGCGATGTGGGAAGTTCCGTCTTTCGGACATTTCACCGTAGCCGCTGGTAACGTTCAAAGGTTTAGGTGCCTCGATCTCAGGCACCTCAATCTTGGGTGGTTCAGTCTCAGGCCGCTTTATTGGCTTCGGCGGTTCAATCTCAGGTACTTCAACTGGTTCCGGTTCAGCATCCATTCGCGCCAAACTTTCATCCAGTAGGCGTGCGGCTTCTTCCTGTGGAACTTTTAACCTTTCAGAGAGACCTTCGATTTCTCTCTGACGACTTTCAGGGTCGATGTAAGGGCCGTTTGACATTTAACTACTCACCATCAACTTCTGGACGAAGACGGATGACGGACGTGCGCGCTGGTGGTGACGGAAGACCGCGAGACGTACGAAACGCCTGCTCGTCATATTCCTTGTCGAATCTTTCCTGTTCCGTAAGGTTTCTTAGCGTTGCTTCTGCTTGTCGAGAACGTTCAGGGTCAAACTCTGTTGGCTCGCCTTCTAGTTTTTCTTTTTCTTGTTTTAGGTATTCCTGAAACGTCTTGTCATCTTCCGGCAAACTACCAAGTGTCTTAGTGCGAATAGACTCCAATGCTATTTCCAAGTTATCCAAGTTACGTATTTGCAGATCCAACTCGTCGATTTCTTGCTCTAAACCCTCGACTCTAATCTTATCAGAGCCGACAATCGGAAACGGTCCTTTTGCGGGGTCCATGTTCTGAAACTTTTGCCTAATCTCAGCCAGTTCACGGATCTTGCTTTCTCGGTTTGCGTTTGCTGCGTTCGAGGTATTTTTTACCTGATTCTGTTTAGCCGCAATACGCGCTGCAGATCGAATGATACTTTTAGGGTCGTCTTCGGGTAAAGGCAGTTTTGGTATAGTAATCTTGCCGGCATCACTAAGCGGTGTTTTTATCGCAGCTTCTGCTTCACGTACACTCTTAGCACCTCTTGCTTTGGCACCTTCTAAACGACCTCGCATAATAGCGGTGTCGTCTGGACCGGCTGATTCGAGTCTAAGTCTTGCAGCGGTAGCGTCAGCGTCAGCTTTCTTGCGTGCATCACTTACACTGCCGGCAATCATGTTAGCGCGCTCAAGTGCGGACTTTACGTTTGATACTGACTCACTTGGCAAAGGTGGGTCTTCGTCGAGTTCAGGTTCAGGCGGGCTTTTAGTTGCAACATTTGCTGGTGGGCTACTTGAACCTCTTTTCTTGTCGGTACCAGAAACAGCGCGTGCAGGTTCGACAGGAGTTGCCTGCAACGCAGCCAACAGTTCTGCTTGTTTTTCTTTTGAAAGACCCATTACTTAGACCTACTCGGTGGATTGCCCATGAGCATATCACGTATCTCAAGGTTGTTTCTGACTAGCGATTTTGCCTCTGCCATCAGCTTATCGTCAGCACTCGGAGCAATCACACCCGAACCGACCATGGGGTCAGTATCTGTGGGCGAAGCCATACCTGGACCGCCTTGCGCTGTGATGTCACGCTTCAAGCTGTTTTCACTTTCTCGGCCTTGTTGTGCTGCACTCAGCTTTTCTAACTCTTTTTGGCGAGCATTTTTGACGGCACTTTTCTTGAGGCTTGCACCGCCGTCATCTTCCTCGTCATCATCCGTAGGTGGTGGAGACGCAGGAGGTGGTGTTTGTCCTGCCATCGCAGCGCGAATCATATCTGTCTGCGGTGGAGCCCCAAGCATTTCTTTTGATTGAATATTTGCGATCATTTCTGCGCGCTCTTTTTCTCGCTCTTCCGCTTTTGTACTGGCAACAGCTTGTTGCGCGGCCTTGTATAGTTCAGGGTTATCTCGCTTCACATTTGCGGCTGTTTCTTCTGGATCACGTTTTTTATCTTCGGCGGCAGCGTCAGCCTGACGCGCTAAGGCCTCTTGCTCTTGATCATAAGCAACTTGCATCTGAGCAAGTGCTCCTTTAGCTGCACGTTGAGCCTCTTCTATTTTACGCGCCCGTCTAGCTTTTACGCCTTTTTGTTCGATGACTTCCTGGCTTTCGCCGCCAGGTGGCGGTGGTGGCTTTGCAGGCGCAGGGGCTTCAACTGCTTCTGTAGGAGGCGCTGCAGGAGACGCTGGAGGTTCAGCTAACTCTTGTGCTTGTGCGAGTCTTCTCGCTCTATCCGTTTCTTGCGCTTCTTTTGCCTCTTTTGTTTTTTTGGTAGTTTCATCAATGCTTTTCTGAATGTTTGTCGTAAGTATTTCTGCTACTTCAGAAGTAATCGAACCACTTTCTAACTGTCGCTGAACCGTATCGCGCATTCTTGTCAGTTGTCTTAATGGTAGTGGGTCACTCAATCTTTGATTTACTTCTGCGATAAGTTTTTGGTCTTGATCACTCAACGGTTCTACTACGATGTCTGATTCGGCAGGAGTAGCAAATAAGTTGCGCGCAGCCTCTTTTTCATCCAAAACCTTTTGCTCTGCGAGTGCAATAAGTTCATCACGGTCTTCTACAGCCTCAGTTATATCTTCTGGATCATCGGTAGGATCAATGTCTGCTGTCGCATCATCCACTCTTTCTCCGAGCGCCAATGCTGCCTCAGACGCAGCACTTTCTGCCCGCGTCCGTTTCATATCAGGCCCGCTTAACAATCGTTCCAAGCCATCAACAAAGTTCGTTTTATTGGTTTCGAAGTACTCGCCCTTCAAACCAGTTGTTCCTGGTATGTCGCGTATTTCACCTGTTGGGTCAACGTCCATACGCTTTTTGATACGACCCATTCTTTGACTACGAATAAAGTTGCGCAGGTCTTTTAGGTTGGTGTCTGACCGAGTTTCGTGTACCTGTAGGTTCTGAACTTTCTCTGGATCAATACGGAAAACTTCGCCTGTGTCCATGTTGACGTAGCTTACAAAGTTCCGACCAAGCTTTCGTCCGTCCGCAACACCCAAAGCATGCGTCTTTCTACGCATAGCGGTTACGCGCTCAAATCCGTCTGCTGGTGGTTGGTCTGTTTCAGCTATCCCTAAATCAGCGTATTTTGTTTTGAAACTGTCTACGTCAGTGTCAGTTGCGTCACGGATTCCAGCAAAGCTTCTGCTTTCCAAGATATCATCGATCTTCATGAACCGTTCTGCGTCACCGTCAGAGTCTTCGATGACTGCGGGCTCACCACTAAAACCCCCTGCAGGTTTCTCGACTTCTACGTAAGTCAAACCATCAATAGGGTTGCCAGTGTTAGGATCGATTTCAAAATACCTGCCGTTAGATTCTAAGTAACCTTTCTCGACACCGTTTTCATCTCTGCCCATTCCGATAGTGACAGACGAGTTTTGATAACTCATAAGGTAGTTTTTTGCTTCGGAGTCTTTGATGAATCTAGGTCCGATTTCAGTCTCGATAAAACGCCACTTACCGTCAGAATGCTTTAGTCGCTCTGCTGAACCTTCTGAAATAGTGACATCAAATATGTGCATTTCGTTTGTCGCTGGACCGCGACCAAAGAAACGACTTTGACGATTTGGGTGTTTCAGTTGGTATTCGTAATGCTTTACGGCCTGAAGCCCTTTACGTCCCGCTTGATACGTAGACATGATTGGCTTGCCTTCTGAATCAAAGTCAACTCTACCCAAGTCATCCTTGGTGTAGCCATTGTCCAAGGCCCAATCAACAAAGTTATCTCTGCCGATGGCTTGCGCGACATTCCGCCTTATCTGCTCTTTTCGACCAATACCTTCGCCCTTATTGAGTTGGTCATCCAGTTTCTGCAAACGACCCATCAGCAGTTGTTCGAATGCGTCCTCTTCTGCGACTTGAATATCGAAAGCCTCTAAGTCATCTTTGTTAAGACCAATGCTTGAAGCATCGAGTGTTTTCGTCGCTGAGTTTACAGCACCCTCAATCTTTTTAAGTTCTGCAAATGCCTCATCTACTTGAGAAGGTTTCAGTTTCAACAGACTATCGCGCGATTTTCTCGCTACGTCTATGTCTCTCTCAAGTTTATTAAGTGTGTAGATTTGTGACTGTCTGTTCTCCAGCATGAGTGCGTTTAAGTCTTCAAGTCTACCTCGCTGATTTCCCGAACCAACGCTGTTAAGAAACTCTTCGCTTGTAAGATCAACACCAAACTCTGATTCAATCCTATTGTATAAACTTGGGAGAGACGTGTTTCTAACTTTGTCAGCCAAAGCTGGATCTTCAAGCGTGCCTATCAGTGCGGATACAAGCTGTCTTTCCTGACCCTTTGTGCCGGCAAATCCTGCAGGATCTACCTTGTTTCTGAGATTGCTAAAAACTGTACTAACACCGTAGTCTTTTGCGTTCTGTATCTTGACTTGCTCGGTAGATAGTTTGTTGACCGCGTTAGCAGCTACCTCAAGCACCTTGTTTGTGTCTCTGACATCAGCTTCTCTGAGATCCACAAAAGCTTTACGTAAAGAGTCCCTTTCCTTTAGCCGCAGTCGAAACTCATCAAATCTTGCTTTAGTCGCAGCCGTCGTTTTTTTGGCTTTGTAATCAGCTAAAATCTCAGCAAGATCAGTATAGCTTTTCATCACGATAGGATTACCAGACTGGTCTACCGTTGTGTCGATGCCCAACCTTTTGAGTTGTCTCATCAATAGTTCATGTGTGACTTGTGGTTGTGTAGACATGATTGGTTCCTTTTAACTACTTAGTCTTTAGCAGTTGTGATTACGGTTTGGCTCCCTGGAACGTTGCCCTTATTTCCTCCACCGCCACCGCCGCCAGCACCGCCACCGCCGCCGCCGCCGAAAGAGCCGCTTGTAGCTTCCAGACCACCCAAAGCGCCGCCAGCAAGTGTCGAACCAAACAGTTCCGCAGTTCTGGTCATTTGAGCCAACCTTTGTTGTGCGGCAGGCAGTACTACACCTTGAGCGCCTTGCTTACGCGCCAAAGCCAACTGTGCTGATTGTGCTTCAATATCTGTACGTGCCGCTGCTCCAGCCTGCAACATAGCTTCCCGAAGTTTTGTATCTTGGATTGCTTCAACACCAGAACGTGCCGGACCACGAATATCTCGCGCACGGGCTTGTTGTGACTCAAGCTGTTTCTTTTGTGAGCGCGCTTGCTCTAATGCCATAGTTACTGCTTTACGTTTCTGTGCGTCACTGAGACCAAGTTCACTCAGAGGTGTCTGAGCAATCTTTGCCTGCTCTTTTAGAATCGCGGCTTCTGCTTTACCGATGTCACTCTTTTCGTATTTCTTTCGTGCAATATGTTGGCCGAGAAGCTGCGCTCCACCAGCCAAAGCACCTAACGCAACACCCGCACCAATAATCGCCAACGGGGTAGCGTACACCATTCCATCAGCACTTGCTTCAAGAGGTGCCCCAAACACCCAACAAATAACAAACGTACAGAACAGTAAGACGTATTGCCAAGGCTTTAGTTTTGGGAAAAATAAATACATAGCATCACCTAAATCAATCTCTAATCATCATCCGTTGTTGTATCCACAAAGTCAGCGGAGTGTCTGAGGATCTCTCCTGTCGAAAGATAGTTCAGTTCGATTTCGTACTTATCGTATAAATCTAAAACCAAAAAATCGTCCCGCAGGGAAAGTCGATCAGACTCCACCCAAAGTTGCCTTGTACCACCATCCTCCTCGATTTCGGTGTCCATGAGTACTGCTGAATCGTCGAGCGGCTTCAAAGAACCGGTAGGCGCTAGTTCACTGTATAAACTTAGAACACGCGCATTTCTGATACCGCAAAACAACCTGTCATACATCATTACAGTTGTATCAAGAGTCTTGGCGCCGCGTTTAATCGTGGCATTCATAGACCTACCGTCCGCACTCAACTTGTAGTCTATGTGCGCTTCGTGCCACCCAGGACGCAAAAATAACTGTGCGTGCATTGCGTAGTAGAAACCTTGGGTAACTTCGTGCATACGAACATCACCTACAGATTCACCTTTGGTATCAAACTCTCTAAGTAAGTTAGTGTCTCGATTAGCAGGACTTGCTTGTGCGCTGAAAGGAAGACCTCTTTCTTGTACGACTAAATTATCTACGACAAGCCTTAATCTTGCCTGATGAGAATAAACGTCTTTTCTTTCAGTATCATACTCGTAGCCGCCGCTATCGTTAACATAAAAGTGCCGCCAAATAGACAAATAAGTAGATATGTCTATCAAACACATTGATTGGTAAGGCAGGAAAAACTTGATAGAAGTTCCTGCTATGGTCCCATACTCTTCAGGTGCATAACTACTAGATATTGGACTGGAACCATCTGGTTTCGAGTCACTAAAGTACTCTACAGGCTGCAAAGATGCAGTACCAAAACACCGCGCCATTAAGTTAGGCCAATAATACTCTCCGCGAAATGACCGCGAACGAAAAGACATATTTGAAATGTTACCGTTCAATCGACCGTAAATGCTGGTTGCAAGGTCTGACGGGTTGTAGAGATTGCGTGCGTGCGCAGTAGTATCTAGGTTTCTACCGTCGTTGTAAATCGTACTGTCGGCTAAATAAAATGCCATGATTAACTTAGTACTCCGAATCCGCTAACAATAAAGCTTCCGCAGACATATGGGTTGATATGACAGTCTCAGCACCAAAATCAATCAGTGACGCAGAAAGGTTAGCACCACTAAGACCCACTCTCGGAGCAACCATAGTAAAGTTTTCTGCGCCGGCAACAAACAAAGCTACCCCGTCAATCGTGTAGTCGTCAGTTAGTGCGTCGTTAACATCACTACCATCAGGACGTGTAATGAAAGGCGCTACTTGAGCACCTTGTTGCTCGTACCAAGGTTGAGTCACAAGAACCTGCAAACTTACATTTCCGTGTGAAGGTAACGGCCGAACATCTTTGAAAGCACCGCCAGCGGAATCATCTAAAACTAGCGGGTGCCGTCGCCAGTTGTTGAAGTAGTTCACAAAAACCTCTGACCTAGTGAGTATCGTCCACATTTTATCAGGGTCACCTTTTTTATGGTACCCGAGGCGAAAAAATGCGTACATTCCTGCGTTTGCGTAAGCACCTTTTGCGGCACTAATGTCTGTTTTAACAAAATGACTGTAGTTACCTATGATAGACAGAAGTTGAACATCGGCCGTAATCAACAAACCTCTACGCCTGTTTTTATGAAACTTAAACTCTTTGCGTAAACACGCCCAGCCTTGACTCGTATTTCTCCAATCTTCCTCACCCGCTCTAATCACGTCAGGGTGATAACTATTATTTGTGCCTGTAACTGACTCAGGCTGATCCATACCACCTCCTATAGCCCCTGAACCAAGATAATCATGGTCATACAATAGAGCGTCGAACTCATCTAATACTGGCCCCAAGCTGTTTTTCACTCCCCACATAGCCCAACCAGTAACTAAGCCAGTGCTGTTGCTTGTATCGTAGACAATCGATTGTCTGTTAGGATTTACGCCTTCCCCTTCATCGCTAAGGGTTTTAGCTAACTCTCTGTCAGGTCTTCGATTCTGGTAAAGAAAACCACTGTAACCGTAATCTGACATAGCATGTAAAGACACGAAACTTCCGTCCACAACAACACCCTGATCGAAGTGCTCTGGTCGAAGTGCTCCTGGCTGAAGATTGCCTGGACGTAAGCTGCCCAAGGTATTTTCCAGAACTTGTAATCTTGACCTGTAAAGAGTTCCACGACCAAAAAGTTCTTGGTCTCCGAAGGCAGGGACATCGACTGAATCATACGTAGGAGCCGAACCAACTCTTGTAGGTATTTGGAACACTATCTGACTAACATTAAATACTCCGATAGAGTTTGTGTCGTCGTCAGGTAGTCCGTATTGTTTTTCGAATCTAGAATCTTTGAGCCGTCTACAAACCAACTCGACGACGCAGCGCCCTACAGGTACGTCAACAGTACAACCAATCCTAGATGGCCACGCGATTACACCAAGAGACGAGCGTTGCGGGGTCTTTTCCCCTGAAGGACCGGGAAACTGATCGTCTTTGAGTAATCGGTCTACCGTCAACTTAATCGGTACAGTGGCTTGCTGATTATCATCCATACAACCAGTAATAGACTCAGTAACAATCATTCCGTTTACTCGAATCGCCCATTGAACCCGAGCACCATAGAGTCTTCTTGGGTATTCGTTCAGACCACCAGAATATTGAGTTGGATAATCGTCTCCATCAATCAAGTCACCGTACTGCCAACAATGACCTGGAAATGGGGGTCTTTGTTGTGCAACAAACGCATACCAAAGATATTGCGCTATACCTGAGATCCACAACCGACATGGTTGCGATATGGTCATTGCCGTCGCCAGTTTTGTGTTCCAATGAGAACCCGTAATATACGAACTTGGGTATTTTGGGAGTTCAGCAGGATCGCCTTCACCACTACCCACACCTTCATACCTAAAATCTGCATTGCCCAAATGGTAAGCGTATCCATAACGCAGCACAGAACCGTACGGCATCAGGTTTCTATCCAGCTTAAACCCTTTACCGCTCAAGTTATTTGAGTTCAGTTGACCTGATAGTTGTTCTGTAGCGGGAGATAGTTCAGAAGTTAGTTTGTCAGGGTCAAGAACCTCTTTTGATTTAAGAACGTGTTTGGGAAACTCGTAAGCCATTATTTGTCCTTGCGTCCAGGTATTCTTGCTCTTGGGTTACCACCAGTTGCGACAGATATATCAAATGCAAAAGAGGCAATCTCAACAGCGCCGCCCCTAGAGTCAACTGAAGTTGTAATTTCAAAACACCAACTGTTAGCTGTGCTGATATTCACCGGTATCTTACGCCAAAAGATTCTCGGTCTCTGAGTCCTACTACCCTCACCTAAAACAGCAAGGTCACCTGTGTTTGAAACGATCCCGGTATCACCATCAAGCCCTACTGCTGTGATGAGTTGAGTCGCCACAGGTTTTGTCGAACCATTTTTGAAAAACGTAACTGTGAAGTCAGCGTTTTCGGTATCGACCAACCCGATATACATTGTGCGTATATTCACCGGAGTCAACGCATTTTGATCAGCCCTAAGCCAACCTGATCGATACACAGCGTCGAAAGAAAAACCGCACCGATTACTGCTTGCAAGCGTCTCCCTGTTGGTCACGTAGACACTTGGCCCTCGCTTAAAAGCTGCATCTTGCAAGGGTATGTTTCTTTTTGTTGGTTCAGATAGTATATCTCCTGACTCTTTTGCCAAGTGTTTAGCCGCGCCAAGAATCAAACATAGTTCTCTTTGATCTTGAGTCACGGCAAAACTGGAAATGTGCATCTTGTAGTCAACTTCTCGCCAGTAAGTACCATCGAAACACAAGACCTTACTCTGGTCAGTCAGCCCCGCAGGACACAAAGCGCAACGATACTCGCCGCTGTCAGGATCGATTACAGACGTAGCCATCCTGAATCTGTTTCTATTGACCAAAGTTTTCATGGTCCTGTCGATAGTCTTACTAATCTGGTTAATCCCGCTGCTATTCATGGCGTAAAAACCATCACGACCTAACCAGATTAGAGACCCATCGCGCATTACTTGGATACTTTGCGGCGCTACACAACCAATCCCACGGACAATAGGTGTGGGTGCAGCAAAGTCGTCCATGGCGTAGATGCTTGTCTCAGTAAACGCCATAAGTTGATTATTGTGCGAATACAAAGCTGTAATCTCTTCGCCACCACTGTCAGGAAAAACAAAATCGACGGCAGAGAACGTGCCGGGGAATCCAGGCTCAGACCTCATCACCATGCCTGGAGCGCCTGAGATATTCCCGATGATCAATCGGCCTTGATGCACGCACATGACTTTAAATATAGGTACAGGAACAGTCTGTACCATGTCATCACCAAGTTCAGCGTCTGAAACATTGTCAGGAAAAGAAAAATCGTTAGACGCAGGAATACGAGCAACAAGTCTTGGAGTCGGACCAACGTTCAAAATATCTGGTGTTCTGTATAAGTTCACCGCGATTACGTCACTTGGGTCTAATCGCTCTCTGTGTGATCTACCCGTCGTATTCCAAGAAACAGTACCACTAAACGCATTCCCGAGTAAGGATAATCTAAGCATACCACTTGAAGCAGCCTTTGTAGCGGGTAAACTGCAACGAACTAAAAACTGACGCTGTACGTCTTTGATCTCAACACCCAAAGTCTTTTCAATAGCCGAGATAGTGCTGGCTACTGCGTCATCAGCGTTACCTTTCACGGAACCTCTTAGCGGTGAGGCAGTGTGAGGCTCAATCTTTACTGTGTTAGATTTCGCTGACGTAGCAGAGCGGTTACCGAACTGGTCTTCGTACTGTAGGTGATAATGAAACTCGCCTGCAAGTATACCGCCGCCATCACTGGATAAGGTATCTCCTGCAGTCCCGATCTTACCCTCCCAAGAATAACCGTGAGAGTTAGGGTAATAGCTATCTCGACCAACAATATCTACGCCCGTAGGACCCTCTGCGATCGGCGCGCTCGGGGTCATGTTGAATCCAAGTTTAAAAGGAATACCTTCAGGCGTGATAATGTATGCTTGGTCGACCCCGTTGTTAAAAATGACATAGTCATTCATTGTAACGAACTGATCAGGAAAACTAACAGAACCTGCCAGCGTAGAGCCGCCGCCACTATTTTTCGATAAGTCAGTTATTACGGGGTAAAAACGCGGTCTTGTATACGGAGAAACAACCTCATCAGAGGACTCGAAGTTACCCCATGGCTTGTGCATTAACAAGCGGTTACCGGCAGACACCAACAGCATATCCGAGCACTTATCAAACAACCTTGCGTGAAACACGGTGCCCAAAGGAGCCAGCAAGCTTTTGTTATCGCAAAACAGTTCAGGCTCACCTGTACGCGAAAAACCTGACACACGCAAAGTTTTGCCGGTCGATACTTCATACGGTGCAATCAAAGAAACAGTACGTAGTGTACCGTCTCTTGTTGTATCAAAGTTCCGTACTTTCTGACCCAATGCTTGCGGAGAATATTGAACCTCGGCCTGCCCAGGCGGGATGACCCACTGAAGTACTTGTTGTTGTGCTGGAGAAGCCAAGGTTCAATCCTTTAGAATGATGCTTGCGATCGTTTCTTCCAAGTAAGAGACAAAATCTCGGGCGCTTGTGGATTACCCTTTAGATCCGGTACAGCTTTGTAAGCGCGCGCTCGCCAAGACATGTACTTTTCACCCGCTACAGGTGGAGGTAGGGGTAACTCTTTGGCCTGCTCTGGTTCAGTGCCTTCGTCAAAAACAATCTCGGCACTTCCAACTTGAGTGCTTGCCCCTACAGGCAAGAAAGCGTTGATTTGACTGTGGTATACCCAACCTTTCGGGCGCCAGTCAGTGTGAGTAATCGGGTTTTTGTGACCAGAGAGAAACTCAAAACCATTACGAGTGATCAGCACTGAATGCCAGAAACCAGGATCTTCTTTACTGTACTTGAGGCTAATAACCATCGCCTCTTCGATTTGACCATCAAGGTTTTGGCGCTCAAGTGTGTCACCAATCGTCGGTCGAGGTAGTGTGAATGACATGCAATCTCCTTACGTTGTGTTGCGAAACAACTATAACAGGGTGGAGTAAATACTAAAACTAAGACTTGAAGTTACCGAAAAGATTAAATCTTGACCGATACGGTGTGCCACCGATAATCGAAGTAGGCTCGACAATCTTAGCGGGATTTGCGTATCGAGCCCGAAACTTTCTTGTTAACGACTCATACCTGTCTAAGTGTACTTGAGCACCACTTTGATCTGCTCCGTCTAACAAAGCTACGTAGTAAGCTGCCAGTTCGACTAAAGCAGGAACAGCGTCACGTTGAATCGGTGGAGTATCTTGGTCATCTATAAGCTTTCCTGGTAACCGAGAAACACGCAGGTCAAGTTCATACCGAGCATCTTGTGCGGGATAAGTCCTATACGCGTAATAACCAGTGCTGTGACGTAACGGACGTTCTATGTCGTACAAACAGTTACCTGTCCACAAAAATGAACACCCTGCTTGCGGGTTATCACCGAAAAAGTCGTAAGTCGGTTCTACCTCACACAGCAGATAAAACTTGTCATTCGTTTCTGTATTGGCCATAGCACCATCAGGACCGCCGGGAAGGTTGTTTCCATACCCACGGTGCGAAACGTAGAAGCGCAACCTCATACCTGTACGACCAAATCGGTGCTGACCAGGATCAGAAAAACCCATCATTGCATCAATGTTTGTTGCCTGTACTTGAATAGCACCTTCCGCAAGCACCGACGCAGGATTAAGAGATACAGTTGCTACAGGCGACGGCGCACTTTCCCATGTTGGATCATGTATACCTGTCGTTGAAGTCTCTGGACCGCCAAACAAACTACCCAAAGAACTGACCAACCCTTGACGGTGAGCCCAGTTAATCTGAATCTCAGGCGACATACCTCGATGACCATTTGGTGCAATATTTGGTGATTGCTGCCACTCTTTGTCACGTCGACCCCAAACGTAGGTGTAGCAAATAGACCAAGTTCCTTGTTTGAGCGACTCTACTGATCCTCGATTTAACGCACCAAAGAAAGGTCCTGCATCAACAGAACTAGTGATAATAGCTTTCCCGCCTTTGGTATAGGGGGTAGGGCTACTCCCGGTGTTACGAACTTGGGTTTCTAACCAAGATGCTGCAGCACTGTATCTTACCTTCGGTGCTTCAGTCGGGGCAGGCAGTTGAAAATGTCTGCCTCGATACATACGAACGGGACGACCTTCGGTATCACCCTGAAAATCTCGCATACCAGCACGATCAGCGCCAGCAGTGTCAATCGCCCAAACTTGCTGCTCAGTTTCATCATAAACAACTGCAGGCTCATGCAGTTCAGTTACGTCGTCGCGCAGAAAAAACTCTGGCTGATAAATACGAAACTCTAATGGCTCGAAAGAAACAGACACAGAATTGTGGCCAAAGAAAATTAAGTCTTTCGAAAGACCTGATTTTATTATTTTTAGGTACAACTCTGGATCAATGTTCCGCATTTCTTCTACAAGAGCCTCCAATGCAGCACTGTCTTTGCTAGCGCTTATTTCTACCTCGTAACCATCAGTGTTATTTATCCAAGGTCTGTCCAACGTCACCATGTAAATACGAGCGGGGTTCCGTATTGTTACAGGGCCTCGCGAAACTCTCCCTTGTAGATTTAAGCTGTCAGCTTCTCTTTGTCTCACAGCGCCTGTTAGTCGGTACTCAAAGTCTTCGTTTTCGAAGTTCAAATCTTTACTAAGAATAAAGTTTTCGTTTTTAGAGAGAGCACCTTCAGCCGTGTAGTCTATTTCTTTTTGAACGTTCGTATATATAGAGTCGTCTGTTCTTAGTTCGTTACGGAAATAAATCCTGTTGTTTACCGCTCTCGTCGCGTATCTTACCGTGCTGTCGTAACTGACTTCTCCACCAAATATTCTTTCGAGTGTGTGGTTAACCACAGGACCCGTTCCGTAAGCATTATACGTGACAAACTTAGATCCCGTACTTCGTGCTCTTGCGTATACTTGGGAAACAAACTGTTCGTCCAACTCGTTCACATTCAGACCGTTTTTCTCCGCAAATGCGATCTGTTCTTGTATCGACGCACCATCACGTACCTTCAAGTTAGATAAAGCGGCATCACCTTCTCTCGAAAACAAACTCTCGATTAACTTTTCAACTGACTTAGCTTCTGCAACTCCATTGTCTTTTTGGGTAGCGACATAGCCATAGTTTCGTCTAAGAACTTTTTTACCTTCAACTACGTATTTATTTAGCGCATCAGCTTCAGCTACTAAACCTTTATAGCCAACAATCTGCCCAAATGTAGCCTTGCCCGTTGCCCTAACGTTTTGAAACGAAAGTCTATAGTTGGGAGTATCTGTGAGGTAAAAAAACTCGCGACATTGTCGACGATGCCAGCGACCTCGCGGATCTTTGACCTCAATGTGCATGATACCGTCCCACTCACCTGTGCATCGAGGTCTCCAAGTAGTTGACGTACGAGCAGAATCAAGGGGCAAACCATTTTTATCCACAAACACCAGCAATCTTTTATCGGTGGGATGAGGTACGACGTACCCACCAGTCTGTCCTGTGGTGTAGGGGCGTTGCAAAACAACGTGCTGTTCATCGGGCACAAGTGCTTCGGGTACGTCGCCTGCAAGCCTATCAAGTGCCTGGTTAACAGCGTCGTTAATCTTCTTGTCAAGCGTTTTTCCTTCACTATGCCAAGCGCGCATTGACAATAGTTGCTGCCTGATTGACTTGAGAGAAGTGCTCACTTTACCTCCAAAGAAAAAACGGGAACCCCGTTGAGAGGTTCCCGCTTATTGTATCACGAAGTCAGTGACTACGGAATGAAGACCTTAACGGTGAACTTGTCACCGGCAGATCCATCGTCCTCAAGAGCAACACCAATGATTGCAGCTTCCTCACCAGAAGCCATGGTATCAACCTGACCTGAAGTGTGAGACACAATCGACTCGCCTTGGTTGACGCTACCGTCACCCTTGGCCTCGCAAACACCACGACTGACTACCCAACCGTACTTGCCTGCCGCAATTGCGCCACCTGCAACACCTAGCATCAAACCGGCAGACGTTGCTGCGGCATTAGACAAGATCCCGTGAAACGGTGCATACCGTTCTGACACAGTAGCTGACGTTGTATCGATTTTGATCAAGTCACCTTCCGCAAAGTCAGTTGACGTTTCGTCGTTGTAAACGAAGACCCATTCCCGATCACCGTAGTGAGTAGAGTTAGCCGCGTTTACTTCGTCCGCAAGTTGTACTCGACGAGTTCCCAATGGATAGACTTCATCATCATATTGAGACAAAGGCCAATCTTTTGAAACCTCACCATCAACGACAGAAGCGCCGGATGAAAACTGATTACTCATGCGGCACCTCCAGCAACACACCCTTGAGCGGGAGTCTTGGTACAGATCATGTTTCCTTGCATAGTGAACACAGCAGTCACGACATCTTGGTCACCAACACGCTCTTTGAACTCGCTAATGGTCGGTGCTTCCGCCATTGCAAACTCAATGAAGTCAGTGTTGAGCATGTAACCTGCTCCAGCAGAAGGCGCAGAAGTTGCACCAGTAGCTGCAGACGAAGTCATAAGTGAAGTGTCCAAGTCAAGTGATGAAAGAACTTCTGCGATTCCAAGGCTAAGTCCGAGCATGGTGCTCTTTTCAGTCTTGTCTTCTACGAGTTGGACACGCACGTTGTTTAGCTTGTCGTTCTCGAAGTTAGCAAAAGTGTCGTCATCGAAGATAACAAGGTCAGGACCCTTACCAAGACCACCAGCAAAATGAGCACACTGACGATACAGCTTACGAAGCGTCTTAGTACCATCTGTCGTGTAGGTGCCGATGTCGGCATACTGGTTGAAGTGGAAGTAGCTATTGCTCTTGGTCACATTCTGAACCTTGTCACTTTGGTTGGCAGGGGGTTGCCAATCAAGTAGACCATGAGTGATACCTGTACCGATACCGGTAGAAACATCACCGTTCAGAGAAAGCAAACCAGACAACTCAGAAGTGTTGAAGACGATACCGCGACTCGTACCTGTGAGCAGGTAAGAGTTAATATCAGCCTTGGCACCTTCAAGAACAGTCTTGGGATACTCTTCGATGAGACGAATGATGGCCAGCTTACCGCTGTTCATCTGAAGTTCTTTCTTGGGAATGTTAATCGCAACAGCAAGTCGATGAGGCTCGATTTGAAACTTACGGATCTCTTGACGACGGGTCATGTTGAGAAGTTCATCACCAACATAAATACCGACACCGCGAGCAGGAGCACCACCGGAGAATGTACGCTCAATGAGTGTACCGCCTTCCATGGGAATCCGCGCTTTCTTGTCGAGTGCTTCGAACAGTTCGCTGCTACGAACAAATGAGTTCACCAGAGGACCACGAAGATCCTCAAAGGTGGAGTTCAATAGTTCTGTCGAAATGGACATTTTGCACCTTAGTTATATTTTAAGTAGTTCGATTCAACCGCCGCCTGCCCTGACCAACCCACACGGACCTTGCGGCTACCCGAACAAACTTGGGGGGTGCGTACATTACTTCTACACTACGTAAAGCATATTGACAAGTTAACGGGTAACTTAATCTACAACTTTAAAGGTTATTTCGAGTAGCCCGACTTCTTTTTGTCCCGCTTTTGCTTCAACTGCTCCATTGTAACTGTGAGCATTTTGCGCCTTTCTTTTTTGTCGTCGTCACTACCTTTCCTGTTGGGGCGGGTCGTGTTGGCAACATCACTTCCGATAGACATAGCTACTTCCTAATGTGCTTTGTTCGACTTCCGTGATACCATGGTTGCATAGGTGGTGCAATGGCGAAGGCGAAAGCAAGTGTTGAAGGTTCAAGACCAATAGGCTTACCGAGTGGAGCAAAGCTTGCTCACGTAGACGGACTCAACATGGTCAAGATACAAGCCATGTTTTCTACACCTGACGCGTTTGTATCCATGTGCCAGATTGTGCGAGAAGACGAGTCTACAGGGTACATGAACCCTACACCAACACAACGAAGACTACTGCACGCATATGCGAACAACCGTTGGACAATGGTGAATAAGTTTCGTCAGGCTAAGATCACAACTATCAGCGTCATGCTCTTACTACGAGACTGCATGTATTTAAGCGGTGTAAAGGGTACGCTAATCGCAGAGCGGCAAGACACGGCCGAAGACGTGTTCGAACGAATCTTGTTTGCCTATCATAGATTACCAAGTGACGTAAGAATGCCTTTGGCCCCTGGCCGCAAGGCCGGGGCGACTCAAATACATTTCCTGCACGGTGGAGGCATTAAAGTACTCACGGCAGGTGGGCGCTCCCCCGCAGTTGGTCGTTCTATTGATAGGCTCATCATCACAGAGTTTGGTGAAGCACAATGGCAGCGCAAAGCAGCGGTCAACATCTTCCCCACAATCAACAAACGACCCAACGCACGGGTCATCTTGGAATCTACTCCTGGTCGGGCTGGCTCACACCACGAACAAATGTGGCACTCCACCATGGAAGGTAAGGGTCGGTTTACTCCGTTGTTCCTAAACTGGTGGGACGACGATAGTTGTCGTGTACCCGCAGAGGGATTTGTTCCCACAGACTCAGAGATTGCATACAGAGCCCGTCACCCTGGCATGACCAACGAGAACCTTGCGTTCAGACGGTTAGGTCTTGAAACAGAGTTTGCGGGTGATCCTCGACTGTTTACGTCTAAGTATCCGTCCGACCCCTATGATGGTTGGATTGGCTCACTAAACCCTGTCATGCCGGTGGACGTGCTCAAGCCTGCATTGGCAAAAGCAGTCAACGACCCTGGTGTCGGATCTTACGGGTGCAACGAACTGGACCCACCCAAACCAAACACCAAGTATATCATCACGGCTGACCCTGCTGGTTTTGGTGCCCGAGGTGACAAGTCCGCATTGACTGTATGGGACGCAGAAGAAAGACGTGAGGTAGCTTTTTGGGAAGAGCGTGAGGACCCCGCGAAGTTTGCTCGTCGACTACTCATGGTGCAAAAGCACTACGGTGGCGCCATGCTCATCGTCGAATCTAACGCAACAGCGTGTATTGCTATCTTACGTGACTCTAACGCTAAGAACTTACTGTGGACGGATCGCAGTCATCCTGGTTGGTACGCAACAGACAAACGAATCCAAGAGGCAGAAGCGCGTTTAGTGCGCATGATCCGGCAAGGTGACATTGAAGTACGTAGTCGAGGTCTTTTGCACCAACTCGTAAACTACGACGGTAGCCGAAAGAAACGAGCCAAAGGTCTCGATGGTACGACACACCACTTTGACCGAGCCCGAACAGCGGTTATGGCGGCTGATATTTTGTCGAAAAGGAAGTTCAACAAAGTACAAAATGATGTACCATCATCGCCGTACGTACCGGGTCAAGTCACAATCAAGGACCTTGACAAGATAAAGCATTCAGAGAAAATGCGTTACAGAAACCCATACAAACCCGTATCTCGATTTGGAGGCTAAATGGCACTGTACGACTACACAAAAACGAAAGCCGTCGCTGCAACTATAGGCACTATCGATAGCCGAAAACTGTACGAAATCGACGACCGAGGCAACAATATTGTACAAACTTTGGTCGAAGCACCTGAACACAAGGTAAAGATTTTTGCCGAATCAGATCGCGGACAAAACAATATAGTCGATTACAAAAACTCAAAAAATCTGAAAAACGCGCCGGTACCTAAACCCGTTGCACGCATTATTAGTGGAGGTGGGTGATGGGCAAAGTCTTCAAAACCGAGTCAGCGCGTAAAGACTTCAAGGCTCAATCAGGCAACATGCTAAAGCGGGGGTTGCGCGGTCTTGACGCAATGTTCCGAAAGAACATGTCTGCCGACGAAAAAGCGGCGTTTGTAACCACCGGAGATAAATCTGGTTTTATCGAGCGAGGCGCGCTATCGTCGAAACAAAATCAACTGTTGAAAAAAGCGCTCCGTCAAATGGGTCTGAGTTCTGGTCAGACATCGACTGTAATGGCACAAACAGGTGGAAGCACACCAAGACAGATTATACAAAGTGCGCTAACAATGGCGAATCAAATGCAGGATGGTAGCGGCAACAATGGATAAACTTAGTCAACTCATCGACAAACACCTTTCGTTCTACCAAAAGAACGAAAAGAAATCTTTTGACCGCGCACGACGTTTCTATCGCGGAGACTTTTTTGCGAACAAAGAAAACTCAGACATTGGTGACGTAAACAACTCACTACTAAGTTCAAAGAACCTTGTGTACGCCATCGCAGATACGGCGGTCTCTGCGTTACTTGGACCCAACCCCGTTGTGGCTGCAAACGCAAGAAACCCGCAGAGCGAAGACGCAGCACCAGCAATCAATGGGTTTATGGAGTACGTATTCCAGTCGAACAAAATGCGTAGACGCGCAGCTACGGCACTCATTGACGCGGTTCTTTGTAAGCGGGGCATCTTCAAAACTGGTTGGAGCAGTGTTGAGGACAAGCCCGTCATCAAAGTGGTTGACCCAAGCGCATTGTTTTTCGATATGACTGTGCGGGACGTAGACGACATTCGTTATTGGTTAGAAGCCACAGTGATGCCTTGGCCCGAGTTCAAGGCCCGTGTGCAGTCAGGCCGATACAAGTCAGATAAACTTGGTGACATCAAACCTGATCGGTTTCCAAGCTGGTTGCTCGACCGATCACAAAAGAACCAAAAGAACACGGTACGAGACTCTTTTCAGTGGGTAACGGTATGGGAGTACTACGACCGACAAAAGAACATTGTACAGCACTACGTCAAGCAAGCTAACGCGGTAGTGTTCCAAGACAAGATTGACTACATTCCCTATTCGATGTTCAGCTTGAACCATTCTGGCGTTGACTGCCTCGGTCTTAGTGAAGTGCAGTTGATTCTTGACCAACAGCAAACGGTCAACGATCTACTCAGCCACATGAAACAGATCACATATTTGATGATCCCGAGGATTCTGTACGATGCAGGACGGATCACAGAAGAGGACTTGAACAAAGCGGTTGAGTCATCTACCGGAGCGTTCATCGGTGTAGCGCCTGAGAACAGTGAAACAATCAGAAACTTAGCTACTTTGTTTTACCCAATGCCGATGCCTGATTCACCGCAGGGAGTTAAAGAGTTCATCGCTCGACAGGAAGACGATGCTGCTTTTATTTCTGCACTTGCTGAAGCCGCCCGAGGACAGGTTACTGGAGCCAGGACCGCGACCGAAATGGCAATCATCGACTCCCAAATGCGGAACCGACTCGCCACTCGCGAAGGACACCTCAACGACGCGCTTCAAGACGTGGCGGCGAAAGCTTTTTACTTGTCTAAGCTTTACATGAGTGAGCCCAAAACGGTACGCGTCACAGGAGAACGTAGGTGGGACACAGTTACATTGGACTCAATCGCAGACGTACTGGTCGACTTTGAAATGACCACACACCATCCAATGCAACGCAACCCCGCAGTTGTATTGGAGTCTATGATTCAGATGCTCCCAATGCTTGTACAAAGCCCGCACGTTGACGTACGCAGACTTACCGAAGAACTAATCGAAGGTATTGGTCTATCAAAGAACGTACTGATGCCGCCAAAGGATGCTGCAATGAGCGCAGCCGCCGCGCAGCAACAAGAGTTGATGATTGCAGGTGCTCAGTCGCCTGCCGGTGCGGATCGGGCACTAACAGAAACGCAACAAGCACTCGACCAAAACGTCGTCGAACTAAACCCCGAAGAGCAAGCGTTAACCGAGCCCGAAGACGCACTAGCCGCTGGCGGTGGCGCACCGATACGGCAAGAGTAGGGACTTGATATGGCGCTGTCAAAACGAGACCAAATACGTAAAGCGATGCTGATCAAAAAGCACCGACTTCAAGGTGTGAACAAACCAAAACGCACACCTAAACACCCGACCAAAAGCCATATTGTATTGGCTCAAGAGGGTGACAGAATCAAGCTGATACGGTTTGGTCAACAAGGCGCCAGCACAGCAGGCAAGCCCAAAAAAGGTGAGTCTGATCGCATGAAGAAAAAGCGGGCAAGTTTTAAATCAAGGCACCGCAAGAACATCGCAAAAGGTAAAATGAGTGCGGCTTATTGGGCTGACAAGGTGAAGTGGTAATGGCAACTAAACGTGACATGATTACGTCTGCACTGAAAACAAAGCGTAAGACATCTAAAAAGAAAAGTGGCTCTAAATCCAAGTCTAAGACTAAGTCAAAAGCCAAACCGTTAAGTGAGTCGACCAAGAAGACTTTGCGCGAGAAAGCAAAGAAGTCAGGTAAGTCCTACGGCACACTAGTCAAAGTGTATCGTCGCGGTCAGGGCGCTTACCTATCTTCTGGTTCACGTAAAGGTGTGTCGATGGCTGCTTGGGCCATGGGTAGGGTCAACAGCTTCATTCGAGGCTCTAAAAAGCACGATACAGACTTGAGGTGATTCGTGGGAAAGAAAACCCAACCATACAAACTAGGACTACCTCAGAAGTACACTGCAGGCGCAAAGAACAAAGCGCGTCAGGCTAAAGTTATTAAGCGTGGTCAAGCAGCGTACAAGAAAGGTCAACGACTACCTGACAGCTACTTCAAAGAACGCACAGCCATTGGTGGTGCTTCTCTTGACGATGAAGACGAAAAAGAACCGGGCGCTATCTCAGGCTCAACAACTGCCGGAAACGTACTGGAAGACATGCGTACACAGATTAGTCTTGATGATAAGGGTGAGGCAGGTACAGGCACTGTAACCGTGCCCAAAGGCACCCCCACTCAGCAACGTAAATACGCGGCCGCTGTATTTCGTCGCAAAAACCCTGACTTTGCCGAAAAACTTGACGCACAAAAAAGAGAACTCCAAAAAAGTTTTAGTTTCGGTAGTCCTCGTACAAACCTAAGTATGAGTAATCAATCAGAAGAATCTGATGGTAAAGCTGCGTTCAGGAAGTTTTTTGAAGATGCAGACAAACGAGATCCAGTGAGTGATGATGACCCGCTCCCGCGAGAAGACATCATTCAAAACGAACTTATGGAGTCGCAAGATGACCTACAAACAAAAACTGAAGAAATTGGGTCTGAAGACGTAAACAGTGAAGAGTTTAGAAAACTTATGGAGGAAAGGAAGGAAGCTGCTCGCGACATTGTAAGACAAACGATAGAAGCTGACGAAGACAGAAAAAGTGAAGATGGTGGCGAAAGAAGTGCAATAGACGAAGACACTGAAGCAATACTCAACACTAACGCAGAGATATACGGACCATTCATACCTGGCGCAGAAAACATGAGTGCCGATGAGTTGCGGGCAGCAGGGCAAAGCGCAGCGCGAGAAAACTACTATAAGTACCACCAATCAGAACCTATAGAAGAATCGAGCGTAGAAGTAAACGGGAAACCGTATACAAGGCAAGTACACAATGACGGCGCTGTATTCCTTCGTCCCGATGACTACGGACAGGAAGGAAGTGAAAACAATGTATTTCGTGAACATGATGATCCAGAACAAGCTGCGATAAACAAAGCGCGAGAAGACGAAGCGAGAAAAGGTGCCGAAGAGTTTAGTCGAATGTTTGAAGCGTATGACAGGAATAAAGATAAATGAGTTACATAATCAACAACGTAGAGTGTACGGGCTGTGACTACTTTGAGCACGAAGCTATGTACAAACGCGCCGATGGGCCTGATGATTGTCCTGTATGTGGTAGCGAACGTAAGATGAGTTTTCGTGGATTTAGCTTTGCGATCCACGGTCAGGGCTATGGCTCATTTGCTCCAGTCGACTTCGGTGTACTTGGTACCGCAGAAACAAAAGAAGACTACGACCGATGCGTAGCTGCCATCGAAAAGAAGTTTCCAGGTAAGCGTGTAGAGATTAGCCATGAGAGCGACTCACAAAAAAGCACGCGATTAGACGAACTTAGACACCGTTCCTTCATGCAACGCAAGAGCCACGGTATTGACGATAACATGCGTAAAGGTATCAAGGAACACCAGAAAAGGCGTAGCCAAGAACTTATTGCTGCAGGTAAGTCGAAACAAAAAATAGCTTCTGCGGCTGACTTGGTGAAAGGCATTGAGTAATGTTGAACGAAGGTAAGCTACGTCATATTATGGACATGCCGCACCAAGATGCGTACGTCTATGAGCATATGAGAAGCAAAGAGCGTAGAATACTGACAGGCAAAAGCATCGCAAGTCACGGACTAACAAAAGCGTGGCAACTCGCGAAAAAGAAGAAACCTGTAAAACAGAAACCCACAACTGACTAATCCTACGTGGTATGTTACAACCACGTAGACAAAGGAGATCCCCATGGCCGAAGAGACCGAAAAACCACAAGAAATGATTCCTGAAAGAGATATGAAGGCTTTGGCTGACGAAGCGGACTCGCTAATGCTGGATAATCTTTTCGCTACCGTACAAGATTCTTTGGGGCCAACGGCTGTTGACGCTACAGACATTCCAGAAGGTGATGAAACAAAAGATACGGCAGAGCCTGACTTGCAACCCATTCAAGAAATGCTGCAAGTTTCTCCTGAACGCGCGGCTCAAATCTTTGCCGCAGCACAAATGATGCCTCAGTTACAGGGTAAGTCTCCAATGCAAATCGCTGAAATGCTCATGGGTGACATGCAAATGCGTATGCAGATCGAAAAGCTTGCCGCAAACACGCAAGACACTCAAGCAGAAGCAGAAGCAGACGCAATGAATGAAGGTGGTGGCTCAATGAAGATGGGCTACGGTGGGTCTTCGATGAAGCCTGGTGCGATGCGTGAAGTTCTTAGTGCAATGACACCACTGAGCGCATTGACAGGCGCGTCGTCGCCAGGAACAGGTGCCATAGGCAAAGCTGTACACTCTGCGGCTAAAGCAGCACGTAAAAACAAGTAAACAACAACCAATCAAACAACAGGGGAAGTGATGTTTGAATATGAAAATGAAGTTGCTGACGAGGCAACTTCCAGCGAAGCTGTTGACTCAACGGAGTCAGTTGAAACGTCAGACGTATCGGAGTCCGTAGAAGTATCTGCTGATTCTGAGTCTATTGACACTGGAGAGACTGCGGCTGATGCGCTTGAAGAGGCGCCTCAAGTTCTTGACTGGAACGGCGAACTTGAATCTATCCAGCAAGAGCAGTGGTTTTCTGACTTAGACGACGCCGTAAGAGACGTTGTACAGAGAGGTATGACCGCAAAGTATCGCAACTACGAACGCGGCTACACTAAGGCGTTTCAAGAGGCCGCACTGAAACGGCGTGCACTGGAGAACAGAGAAAAAGAAATCCGTGACACAGAACTTCGAGTGCAGAAGTGGCTTCACGGTGACGTTGACCCGATGGCAGAGAAGCAACGTGAACTGGAGTTGCTTCGTGCGAACCATACTGCAGCACTTGAAGCACTTCGAAAAGAACATGAACAGTCAGTGCTCAAACAGCAAACAGAACACGCGAGCAGTATCGACGAGTTGATTGCTGCGCGAGAAGCGGCAGAAGAAAGGTCGCGTCAGTTAGAGCAACTTGAGGCGCAACGAGAGCAAGCAGCACTTGATGCAGAAGTCGACAACTTCGAACAATGGATTCAAGCAGAGGCAGATCACGTTTACAACGACAAAGACGCTCTATACGCTTTGTGCGTTCAAGTTGCTAGCGGCATTCCTAAGGAAGACGCTCTGCGTATGGTTCTCGCGGGCTATCCAGCACCTGAACCAGAAGTTACTGAGCCTGAACCAGCAACACCTGAACCTGTACCTGAAGCTGTTGAAATGATGAACATGGGCGCAAGTCCTGCAGCAAACACAACAGAGCAAACAGACCTTAACTTTGACGAGCGTATGGATTTGCTGCGTCGTCAGTATATGCAAGAGGCCGCTGACTTACACAAAGCGTAAGAAAAAACCGTCCAGCAGTGCGGTGTACTACTGGACGGTAGCCGGTCGGAAAGGCAACAAAACAATGCAAGACAACGTTCAGCTTACCGGCTATGTCGATTGTATCAAGGGCCGGTAAGAATGACCAGATAAAGTCTTCCCCCCACCCGGCAGGAATCGCCCATGCTCCGATCCCGAGCGTGGGACCGAGCGATATGGGTGGGGGGAAAACCGGGACGTTATTGACTATTGAAGGTCACTGAAAACTTTGACGCGATCAAAAGCCGTTTTTGCTTCGGGGCTCATGGCTATTTTAGACTCATCTTTTTCGTCTTTCACCATTTCAGAAAGAGACTTCGAGTCTTCTGCGCGATCGCGGTCATCATCAGACTTGTCTGCAGGTTCGCTCGACATATCTTTTGGTTTGGCTCCGCCCTCAGACAACTCATCAAAAATGGCCTCATGTGCCGGGTGCCCAAGCTTTAATGTAACGCCAACACCGCGATCTTTTGGTGCTTTAAGGATTTTAATCTCACCACCAGGCATGACCTCATATTCGTACCCGCCCGCGCCTTCGTAGATACCACTTGCCAGCTTCATACTTGCGCTTGTAATCGGATCATCAAACCCCGTTCCTGGTGCGCCGATGCGCGGAATCGATTCAGACATTCCCGATCCTGGTTCCCCAGGTTGTGCCCCGCGTGTCGGCATTGGTGCCTGGTTAAAGGAGTTGAGCATCTCTTGCTCTTTTTGTTTCTCTTCCCTAGCTTTGGTCTTCATTTGACGAATCATTTCGTCAGGATCACGCATTTCACCCGCAGGGTTCATGTCTTTGTCGGCCATCTTATTATCCTACTTTTTTAGGTTGTGCTGCACCCTGAGTAGGTGCAATAGCATCATTAAACATATCCAGAACGCGGCTCAAGCCCTCTGGAGGTCCATCGTCACGTGCGACTACTTTAACATCATACTTGGCGCTGTTGTCGCTGCTACGGGTGTTCTCGCTGTGATTCGCTACAGAACCATGAACGGTCACTTCACAGGAGAACAGGCCGGCATTGTACTTAGCCTTAGCTGTAAGGTCAGCCTTGCTATCAGAAGTTTGCTTGCTTGACGTAGAAGACTTTACTTCCATGGTGAAGCGCACTTCAGCTTCCTTGACTGACAAGCTTG
>CERH01029192.1_pt1 | contig 31860 bp, 50 predicted proteins | sample 530991 | NCBI WGS metagenome assembly CERH01 (sample SAMEA2621191, study PRJEB7988) | marine metagenome | biome: marine biome (ENVO:00000447); feature: mesopelagic zone (ENVO:00000213); material: "saline water (ENVO:00002010), including plankton (ENVO:xxxxxxxx)" | depth 800 m | reverse complement strand
CGTAGTCTATAGGTCTTTCTAATTGTGCTATAGCTGTTTCTGATTGTGCTACATCATCTCCTAAATTAGCATAAAAATTTTCACCTAAATTGGCATAAGTCCATAATTGTTCAAAAACTTCATCTCCATATATATTCTTTAAATTTTTCACATAATCTAAGTCTCTTACTATTCTTTGTTCTTCAACACCACCAGGTAATTTAATTGTTACTCTTTTTGGTTTAGATTCAGCTTCAGCTAATAAAAATGCTTTAGCTATCTCAGCTTGTCCAAATGAAAACCTTCTATTATTTTTTATATCATCGCTACCTTTTTGAAAAATATCTACCATAAAATTTATTGGTTTTAAAGATGAAGGTGGGTCAACATCTTTAATTTCCTTTAAAGCCTGTGCTCCATAAGTGTTATATAAATACAAAGAATCTTTTGGTAATAATGATACCTCTTGTCCTGCTTGGTATTTAGTTCCATCTTGTAATTCCACATCTTCTGTAAAACGAAATTTTTTAGGTTCAAACTTAGGTGTTGTTTTGTCTGCTGTAACCTCCGTAAAAGTATCTGGTGGGTACATCATCCTAGTTGCTGCATCTAAAGTAAATTCTCTACCCATGTCTGGTGTAAATACTTTTCCTTGTATTTCTACTGGACCAGCAGTCGGTTGTAATTTAACACTTTTAAGTCCAGTACCAATTTCTTTTCTTCTTTGCCCTTCTAGTTCTTTAATACGCAAGGCAACATTACCACTTGCAGCTAAGCCTTGTCCTGCAGTTGCTAAAGTGCTACTAAGTAAAGATTGTCCTCCAGGTGCTTTACCTTGCAACAAAGCAGAAGCCAAAGGCAATAATGTAAGAGCCACTCTTTCATCTCTACTAAATATAGGTTGTGATACTGACTCCATAGGTCTTGTTATCGTGGGAGGTACATTTTGATTATTAAGGTCTCTTGTGTCAGATTGTATTTCTTCTCCTTCTTTTCTGTTTTCAAAATCAAAAATATTTTTGTTATCAGTTGCCATATTAGTCTACTGCATTCATTGGTTTTAATAAATTGTAAGCTGCGTATGCACCAATCCCTGCACCTGCGGCTTGTGCCAAAGGATTAGCCCCAGGTCCTGTTGTTGCAGTTATTTGAGATGCTGTTGTTGGTAATGCTGTCATAATACCTTTTGCAAATTCTACTCTTTGAAATGGTTCTGCCTGTCTTGCAACTTCTGTAGCCCTTGCAGCCTCCAAGCCTTTTTGTGCTATGTCTCTTTGCAACTGTCCTGCTGATAGCTGTTGACTTATATCCTTTTGTGCCATTAACTGTTGTGCTTGTCCTAAAGTTCCAAAAGTACCTGCTTGATTTAGGAGTGCTTCTGTTTGAAATTGTCTTTGTGCTTGAGCTGAAGCTCTTGCTTGTTTAAAAGCATCTGCTTGAGCTGTGCCTATTAATCCTAATCGTAATCTCTCTTCTTCTGCTCTTTCTACTCCTTCTCTACCTCCACCAAAAGCTCCACTCTCTATTGCTTGTGCTGCTTGTTGGTTTCTTCTTTGTTCACTTTGTCTATTTATTTCATCTATTACATATCGTTGATAAGGGTTCATAAAAGAATCTATTAACCCTCCTTGTTGCGTAATATCTTGCATAGCCACCTGCCCTGCGGCTACTGTGCTACCAACTCCAGCTTGTACTGGTACTGCTCCTATGCCAGTTTGTGTTGCTCTTGTAAAAGCTTGTGATTCTAAAGGTGAAGGACCTGCTACCTGATATGCAGGTATTTCCATAGGTGTTCTTGCTAGTTCTATGGCTTGGTCATACAAAGCTAGTTTTCTAGCCTCAATTTCTGGAGCTTCTCTTGATATAGTTTCTTGTTTGCCTGTACCACTAGGAGCAGGTGCAGGTGCAGGAGATGAGCCACCACCACCAAAAAAACCTCGAAGTCCTGTTTTAGGATTTACTTTTCCTGCCCCACCCAACTCTTTTAAAAGTTTTGCTTCATAAGGATTTATATGAGCAAGTTCTGTATCTTCATATTCACCTTGGCTTGAGATATCGCAATATAGTGTTTCATATAGCCATATCTTAAATTTGTTTGGTAGTAGTTTAACTATCCATTTCATAAAAAATTCCTTTTTCTTCAAACTCTAAATTTTTTTTGTTTTTAATTATTTTAGACCAACCTTTTCTTCCTATAATTTCTAAACCTTTGCAACCATTAGTTATTGCTTGTTTTTTAAAAAAAGTTTCTATTTCTTTAATATATTTGATAACAGCTTCGCCACCACAAAATAAAATAGATAATACCTTTTTATTAGGGTAAATGGTTACTTGAGTTACAAATACACTTAACAAAATATCACCATAAATTACACCCCATAAACTCATTTGTTTTGATTTGATACAGTTAAATGTTGTCTCAAGTGTATGTCTTCCGTTACTTAACTCTATCGCCTCTTTTATTCTTACAGAAGCTTCATCCCAATAAATATCGACATCTAAAGGAATTATGTTCATCATTGTGTGATGTCATAAACCCTTTTTAATTGGTCTTGTTGTTTATAAAAAAACTTAGCTCCCATTCTACGCATCTCCTTAAAATCATCAGGATTTGCACCTTCCATTATTCCTGCACCTAATACTGCATCAGCTCTGCTAACAAATTCACCATCAGCTAGTTGTGCTAACATTGTATCTTCATCTTTGTCTCCGTTGCCACTACCATCTTCAACATACCCAGTAGCTCTCACATAATTATTAAAATCCTTTTCATCGTGGTCCGTTTTACTTGGTAAAAAATTCACACCACCTTCTCTAAATCTTTTTATCTCAGCTAACCCACCTTCTTTCGCTCTATACATAGGGTTTTGTTCAAAATCATACACACTTTGTTGAGCTGGGTCTGGTGCATAAGTTGCCCTTTGAGTAATACCTTGTAAATTTTGTGTTGCTTGGTCATAAGCTTGAGGGGCAACACCCTTAAAATCAGTTACAAATTGTTGTCCTGACATATCTACTGGTGCTGGTTTTGGGGCTCCCATTGCTGAAAATAAAGTTCCTGCTCCAACACCACCTCCTATAGCACCAGCAGTTCCTAATGCTTTCATATTTAACAGTCCACCTGCACTCTCTGTAGTTCCTAATAAAGCTTTACCTCCAAATGTACCACCTGCTAACCCATAAGCACTTAATGCACCTATCCCCCCAGATACTAACGCATCTCTATTACTTGCTCCACTTGCTTTTGCTAATAGAAAACTACCAACTCCAGCGGCTATGGGTATTAAAGGTGCAACCATAAATTTCTCCTAATATATATTATTAGGTTTATTTTACTATTTCTTAGACGAAGTATCAAGACTATGGGGTATCATTTCGTCAATTAAACGACCAGTAAACTGATAATCTCCTATGTGGGTGATGTATTCAGTAACAAGAGCATAACATTTACCACCAATCTTGCTCCACAATCTTGAGAAAGCAAAGTCCTCTCCATAGTATCTTTTTTTCTCCTCATCGTAATAAGTATCAAAAAAGTTATACAGATTGGGTTTTAATTTTTTTTCTCCGTCTACTACTGTTTCTTGATTTATCTTCATATGACCATAATGTTGTATCATCTTGTCTATAACAGACCTTTTCATCATGAGACATCCAGTAGGAGTAAAAGATAATTCTATCATTTCATTTACAACTTCAATGTCGTTTTCTTCATCTTTAATTCTTACTGGAAACATATTGCCTCCAGTCGATGCTTGTAGTTCTGACATAGTAGGTATATCTTTGTGTTTAGCAAACAGTTTGTCCCATTGAATTATTTTCATAGGATATGGAATACTCAACAGTTCCACATTTTTTTCTAACATTTTCATTATAGATAATGGATTAAATAAAATATCACTATCTATAAATAATAAATGAGTGCAATCAGTATTCATAAAATCAGCTACACACAAATTCCTCCCTTGCGTAACTAAACTTGATTTCATAGTTTGTAAATAAAAATCAATTTTATGTTGTTGACATAGACTTTGTAATTTAATTACAGATTGCAAATAATGTATTGTTACATTGTTATGGACTGGTGTTGCAACAAACAGTTTAATTTTTTTAGTTTGCATATTTAAGACTTCACTATTACTTGCCATTTGAGATTCCTTTTAAAAATGTTGTCCACTCTAAAGACTTCTTTTCCCAACTATAAAATTTTTTTACAAAGTTTTGTTGCATTTGAAGATGCTCAAATACTTGTGGTTCGTGAATCGTTTCAACAGCTATTCTTATTGCGTGTGCAAAAGCAGTAGCTAAAGACCTATAATTATTATCGTAGGTAACATACACAGGAAACTCAGAGCAAGTTTCATACAATGCTCCATAATTAGTAACAATACAATACAATCCACCAGCCATAGCTTCGAGTGCTGAGTTGCAACTAGTCTCTTCCCAAATACTAGGGTAAGCAAACATATGATAACGATACATATATTTCTGTATAAACGAGTGTTCTTTATATCCTATGTAATTAACATTAGGTAATTTTCTAGCTTGTTCATATAAAGCTTCATACTTTTCTTCGTGTAATTTTCCAAACTCCTCACCATAAATACGACAAGAACTATAAATGTCTACTTCAACATTTACATCTTGAATTTGTTGCATCGCACCTAACAACACATTTAATCCTCGCCAAGGAGTAACTTGAAATATCATTTTGACTTTTTCACCTTTGACAAAAGGTATTCTATGAGGAAAATTATTTACTCCATTTTTTATAATATGACATCTATCAGTAGGAACATCAAACATCATTCTAAACTTTTCATAATTCCAATGTGAATTAAATACATACCAATCATATTTATTGTGATTGCTTTTATCTTGAAACCAAGGTGCTATATTAGGTTGGTCGTAACTATTTTTTTGCCATAGTATATTTATTTTATCTTTTGATAAAGGTACTTTACCAGGTATTGAAGTACAAATTTGAAATTTATTTAATAAATCATCATCTACATAATGTTCTAAAAATCTATGTTGTATTTCTGTGCCACCTAAAGGTTTCATCTACCATACTCCAAAACTATCTCTTCATTTTTTTTTATTGTTTTTAAAGTAAAAACATTGTAAACAATGTAATCATCCCAATCTTGTATGACCGATAAATAACAATTAGGTTTTTCAGAATGATTAATAAAACCTCCTAATGGAGTTCTAATTAAACCTATTATCATAGGAACTTTAATGTGTGTAGTTCCCAAATCCAAATCTTTTTTTAAATTATCATTTGCAAATATGCCATATCCTTCTATCTTACTTTTGTTTATATATAAATTTTCAGGTAATGGTTTATAATAAAACCGATTAAATTTTACTTTCATTTTTTTGTTTCACTCATCATAGCTAAAGCTTCTGGAGGAACTATGATTTTAGTATCTTCAGCGATATCTTCTTGTGTAGTGTCTGTGTTTGGGTCGTCTACATCTTTTTGTGCTTCTTCTTTCGATGCGTAAACTACATTTGTTTTTTTATTTCTATAACTTGTCTCTGAATCACAATGTATTACTTTCATAGCACATATAATCGCATAAAAAACAAGACATATCAAGAAAAAATCTTAAACAAACCAAGCCACCATACTGTATCTAACTCCACTTTCAACTTTTTCAACAGAATGAGGATATAAAAAAGTGCTAGGAAAAACTAACAAATCACCTGTGTCTAGCTTATAATCTAAAACTTTGTGTTGTTTTTCATTGTCGTGAAAACATATCTTACCTCCTTCATAATCATTGTTTAAATTTATAATTATAGAAAGAGTTCTATTTAACAAAAAATGAGCATCTATGTGAGGTTGGTAAAAATGTCCTTTTCCATATTTTAACAAATTAATATCTTCTAGTTTCATTTGTTCATTCATAAAAGTAAATTTTGTGGCATAATGTTTTATGGCTTTAGAGCAAATTGTAAACAAATGATTTTTATATAGTTTGTCGTTATCGTTGTCATCTTTAAAAAAATAACTAAAGACATTTCTAGTTTTCGTGTCTACCACATCTTTTTCTTTTACCATTACTTTAGCTTTATCAACACATACAATATCTGCGTAATCAATAATATTTTTGCAGAAATTTTTAGGTATAATGTTTTTGTAATGGTATATAGCATCTAAAATGTGCATTAACCATTCTCTTGACTTCTATCTATTAAAGCATAAGAAATAATGCCTTGTATCTCATTAGCTGTTCCAGCAGTAAGTTTTAAAATGTCTCCCTCTTCTAACACTAATGTTTGAGATATTATTTGTCTGGTCGTGTTAGCTGAAAGAGATACATTATCTATTCTAAATGTTGCAGAGGCACTAGTATCGGTAACTTGTGTCGCTAGATTTACTGAGCCAGTAGAACCATTGTGAACTTGTATTTGTTTTACCAAACATCTACCACTAGAAGGACAGGTTAAGACAGAAGTTGTTCCTGTAGTTGTCAAACTAAAACCAGCATTTTTGTATTGTATAGTCAAGACAAAAACCAATTAAAAGAGTTTTGCTCATTCTTTATTTCTTGCTGATAACTAAAATTTAATTTTTGAATTATTTGAAATATAGCTAAATTTATAAGTCTTTGATTTTCTACATCATATTCTTGTTTTGGTTCTGGAATAAAAGTTACAATCTTTGCCATTTGTCTAACCTGTTTTATTTTTGCCAAACATTCTTCTTATACTGTCTTTGCCTTTTTTAGCTATCTGCACAACTTGGTTTTTACCCATAACTTTAGCTCTTTGCTCCATAACAGTCAATATTTGTATTTTTCGTGCATAAGGTTTGTTTATCTTTTTTACCTTAGCTACTGTTTGTCTAGCATCTTGTGGAGTAGCAAATTTAATTTTAACTGTATCTTTAGGGTTTTCATCAGTATATAATCTTCTACCACTTCCCTTTGGTTTTTTTCCAGTTCCTACTAATGGGTCTTTTTTTTTCATAACTATTTATCTTTTGTGTTAAAGCTTATCACTATTCTTTCATTTTTTGAAGTATGTTTTTCCACATAATGAGACACAAAACTTGGAAAAAGAATCATTGTGTTCTCTACAAATTTATTATCAAATATATGATTAAATCTGTTAGACACACTTTCTAACATACCTCCATACGGATGTAAAAACTTAGTACCATTATCACAACCTTTTACATATATTATACCACTATAAACAGAGTTGGGGTGAGTATGAATAATGTGGTGATTATTTTTTTTATAAGATTGCACCCAGCTTTCTACTAAATTTAAATTAAGTTTATTTAAAATTTGTGTAATTTTTTTTCTTAAATTTATTAAAATAGGAAAGTCTAAAATATTATTTCTTGTGAACGATGTTAACACTTGCTCAGATACGGAAAAAGACTTTGTATTTTCTATTAAAATATAAATTTGGTCTTTTTCTTCTTTTGTAATATCAAGTTTATATTTGTAAAAGTAGTCGTTAAAAGGGTTAAACTTTTCGTGATTGTCTTTCAATTATTTTACCTAATAAATAAATTTGTCATCCTTAGTTTGTTTTTTATTTTTTTTCTTTTTTTTATCTTCTATCTTAATTATAGCTCTGTAAATTATATCAGGAGGTGATTGAAAATAACAGTATTCATTATGATAAAACACTTTAAATGACTTTTGTTTTTGTAATCCCCATCTAAAGTCTTCAGAGTTTTCATTTATAAGCTTAACAAAAAAATCATAAGATTTAGGATTTTCACTTTTCGTAAACTTCCATATTTTAGATGCGTTTAAAACCATAGCATAGGGGTTGGATGTATGGTCGCTTTTCCATACAACTCCTTTATCTATGCTTACAACACCTTTTATTTTCACTCACTATTCTCTCTCAGCTACTATGTTACAAGTTAATCTTAACCAAGGCTTACTATTTTCTGATGGAATATCTCCTCTATGATATTCATTGCTATTATAAGCAACTGCATTACCAGGTACAAACTCATATTTTTTGCCATCTACAAAAAAAGAACCTTGCCAAGTAGGAGACCATATTGGAGTTAGAAAAAAAACAAAAGATACAGAGTCCTCAGTTTTATAATCTATATGTAACCAATGTTGATTGTTTTCTGTGTATGTAATGTTAAACCACATACGATTTATTTTAATCGGTATTCCTATGTTATCTTTTTTTAATTTATCTTCCATTCTAAATAGTAACGATTTTCCCCAAATGTAAAAAGGATAAGACCTAATGTCATTATCTCTCTTAACTAACAACATAGGAGAATGATTAAATTTTTTATTATACACATCAGGAGCATTGTCCGTTATACCTGTAATAGCCCATAAATTAGTTTCACATATTTGTTTGTACATAAAAAAGAGTTCGTTAGAACTAATTACATTTTCAATTAGTCTAGGTTTCAATTTATCTTCTTCCGTCTATTTGAATATCAGCTTTAAAAGTTCCGTATCTCCAACTTTCACCTGTTGTAGTGTTTTCTATTTTTAAATTCACAGCTCTAGCTCTAGCCCTCGTATCTACTTTCGTTGTGCTAGAGGAGACGGTAAAAGGTCCTAAACTACTACTAGCTTCGGTGCTTGACGGAAAATCTTTTAAATTAATCGTTATTCTTGCGTTTCCTGATAAAGCTCTAAAGTCTGGAATAAATCTACTTATTTTCATAAAAAATTCACCAGTACTAGTTACACCCCCTCCTGGAATATTAAGCTTTACTTCAAAATCTCCACTTTGAATACTTCCTACTATAGCTGATTGTGTTCCATCTGCTAAAACTTGGTTATTACCTTTTTCGTGAGCATACAAAGTAGTGGCACCATTGGTGTTTGTTACTCCTTGTATTGTAGGAAAATTAGGTACTGCTGTTTGACTAAACTCCGTTGCATAAGGATTATCATAGATTGTTTTATCATAGTAAGTCGTTCTTGATAAAGAACCTATAGTCCAAACTTGCTCCTCATAATTTAAAGACACAACCCTATCTATTTGAGAGGAACCAGCTTTAGGATAAAACCAATTTATTTCATTAAACAAAGAATTATATCCTGCGTAAATAATATCTCCACTATTAAAGTTTAATCCTAAATCATCAGTATCTTGTGTAGTAAAAACAAAATCCTCCACAGAACAATTTACTTTTTTTACTGTTCCATCATAAACAAAAAAACCACCTGCTTGTCCCATCCAATAAACAATACCATTTACAGCTATGATTGCGTGTTGACCAATGAGACCACAGTTGCTACCAACTTGTTGAATACCAAAAGTAAAAGGAGGTCCTATAAAAGTCATAGAGTAAGCAGAGGTATTAGTTAGTATTAAAATGTAACTACCAACATTGACTGCACCCACTATTCTAGTTCCTGAATCTAATCTAAAAGTTCCAGCTGTATTCGTAGATGTAGGAGTGTAATCAGATTTATTTTCTTGGTCAGAAAATCTTATAAACATTTTGTCTTGAGACTGAGTGCCAATAGTGGTTTCTGTTCCAAAATGTATTAAATGTCTATCTCTATCTGAGACCATAGTCATAACACTTTGTATTGGATTAGTAGATACAACAGTAGCTCTCGTAGATAAAGCATCTGTTGCTGAAGGAACCCATTCAAAAGTTTTATTGTTTCTAACTGTGGCTATTAATATTTCTCCAAAGTTGTCTAAAGACCAATTCCCAGGTTCTAAGTTTACCTCTGCTTCTCCAGAGGCTTCGCCCCAAGATATAAAAGATGTTGCATCCTCTACTGTTGCACCATCATCGTGAGAAGTTCTGGTAGAACCTGATACACCTCTTACTATACCTGTCAAATCATTACTAGATACACCACTATAAGATATTAATTCACCACCTACTAAAATAGTACCTGAAGAACTAAAACCTGTTGTGCTTGTCAAAGTAATATCTGTTCCTGAACCTCCAGTTCCAAATGCGTTATCACCTAAAGCTCCATTTAAAGTAGTGCTTGTGATAGAAGATGTTTCTCCACCCCATAAACCAGTACCCCAACCATAACCAACTGTTTGAACTGCATCTCCAACTCTAAAATAAGGATTTACAGTTACAGACCCTGCGGCTGTCATGCCACTTCCTCCTTCACTAGCACTCATTGTTACTGTAAAATTATTTGCAGTTCTAGTTATTACTTCAAAAGTATTTGTAGTAAAATTTGCATCAGTAAAGTTAGTCGCACCTCCACCAGGTAAAGTTACACTAGTGAAAGTAAATAAATCTCCTATTTGAAGATTATGAGCATTTTTATTTACTGTAACTGTGGCACTTCCATTTGTTGAAGTTAATGTGCAAGAAGTGATAGCAGTATCTAAAGGACTTATATCGTAAAATGCTCCTGCGTAATATAAAAAAAGACCTTTATGTGTACCAACTACAATATATCTTTTTCCCTCTAAATCAGCCCAAATATGAGTATCTCTTCCTACACCTACTAAAGTGTTAACAGTAGTCTGTTCCCATCCTCCAATTTTTTCAGGATATCCATAACGAAATCTAACATTATCACAATCTATCCACCTACCCTCTGCCCCAGTAGGTGTAACTTGTTTATTTATTCCTGCTACTATTTTAACTTCTGATAAAGGCATAAAAATAGTATAATACTTGTAATATAATTAGTCTATGTTAGTTTTGATAAATGAAAATATCTGGTATAAATAATATCAAACAAATTCATTTATACACTACCACAATCACTTATCCTAGAACTGTAGAAATTTACAAAGGACATTATCCTGAAAAACATATCTTACATAATTTAAAAATTAAAACAGATGAATTTTTAAAAACTAATTTAGATAAAAACCAAACTAATGTTTATGGAAAAAAAACTAATTTTTTTGCTTTTAGTAACGAAGAAAATTATATTTTATTTTTAAGGTATATGATAGACAAAGTAATTAATTCACCAGAGGGACACATTTTTAATCATTTTGATACTAAATTTGAAGTACAAGCTTGGGCTAATGTATTAGAAAAAGAAGATTATGTTCAAGACCATAATCATACTTGTTATCATAGTATATTGTATTTAAGTGAAGGAGCAGATTTAATTTTACCAGAGTTAGGTTTAAGTCTTACTCCTAAATGTGGCGATTGGTATTTGTTACCCCCTTATGTTGCACATTACTGCAACAAATATAATAAAGAACAAAAAAGATATAGCATAGTAAGTAACTTTGTAGAAAAAAACGATTGGGAACAATTAAAAGATAAAAAAATAATTACTTAATTAGTTTTAAAAAGTAACCATCCAGTAATTATATATTTACTATTTTTTAAAGGTGGATTGCCTCGATGAACATAAGGAAAATGAGCAGGAGCTACTATTACTCTACCAACTTTAGGATTTATTCTTTGTTCTTGATGTAAAAATTCAGTCTCACCAGCTGTAAAATTGTCATTTAAATATAAAATAAAAAATGCTATTCTTTTACACATTCTTTCTACTATATCGTGTTCTATATGCCACAAGTGATAACCTTCACCTGTTTTAGTCTCTTGTATTTTTAACGAGTCGTAATCAAAATCTCTGTTTCCATAATAGTCTTGAATACCAGTCCTATTCATCCACATTTTTACACAGGTATATAAATTTACCATCAAACCATGAAAATCTTTTTCCCATAAAGGTAAATTTTCCCAATTAAGTATTAAAGAGGTATCACTCTTTTTATTAACAGAAGCATTTTCAGTTATCCATCTATCGTGAGCTTGATTATACTTTTTTTTATTTTTGTAAAATAATATTGCTTCTTCGCACATAACTTGTGGTATAAAACCATCAAAAATGCCTATACATTTTTCTAACTGAAAATTTTTTTGGTTCATTAATAAGATGAATAACTTGTGGGTCTAGCTCCTAATCTTGCTATTTTTTCATCTGATGTTTCACCATCTACATTGTCGGCATCCCAAGTTGCTTGAAGAGCAACTAAATGTTTTGCATCCCATTTATCTATAAACTGTGTAGTAAAATCACCTAAACCAGAATCATTCCAAGTTTTGTGTGGTGTTCCGTCTCTATATTCTACAGTATCGTTATAATCTAAATTATCTTTTACATACTGAATAGCCCATACATTTGAAAATTTTGATTGACCCCAAAAAGAATCATCATCAATAGTATAGGGTTGTGGTTGACCTGCACTATTTTTTACACCTTGGTTTATTATAATTTTATCTGCGAATATTACTGTCCAATTAGATGTGGTAGCCATAAATTCTCCTATGTTTTAATAATATATAGCACAGCTATGTAAGGTTGTAAAACAGAAGTTGCAGTACCAGAAAAAGTAGCATTATGATTATGCCCTCCTCCACCACCTGCATTACCAGTATCACCAGTAGACGAAAACCTTGACATTTGAGGAGGATTACCACTTCTAAAACCAGGGCTAGGACTTGTGGCTGCACCTGGGTGTGCGTGAGATGCCATTTCTGTCAAAGACAAAGTATGATTAGCCACACTCAATGTTCCTGCACCAGCTACTGTATTAGCACCCATAGTAGATGCTAAAGATTTAGTTCCTGATTTTCCTACCACCACATTGTCTTGCAAGTCAGGTAATGTAAAAGTTGATGAACCATCACCTGCCCCATAAGTAGTGCCTACAACTGCAAATAAATCAGAGTAAGTGCTTCTAGATACATTAGCTCCGTTACACTCTAAAAAACCAGAAGGTACAGAAGAAGAAGTCCAAGGAACTATAACTCCAGTATTAATACCTTCAATGCCAGATAGGTTAGACCCGTTAAAATTATATCTAGTTGCCTCATAGTTTGCCATAGTTTCTCCTATTTATCTTTATATGTCCATCCTGTTGTAGCATTTCCAGAAAATACTAAAGTAAAGGCAGCACCCTCTGTCGCTACAACTAAATCACCAGCTGAACCTAAAATATTACTACCATTTCTACCAACTGTTAAATTATTAGAATCAAAAGTTAATCTTTGGTCATTAAAAGTAACTTCATCTCCAGTTGAAGGAGATGCAGGTAGAGTTACTGTTACTGCACCACCATTAGTGTCTACAAATAATTGTGCCCCTGCTTGTACTGTCTCTGAAGCAGTTATCACTCTCCATTTTTTATATTCATTTGCTAATACAACATCTGTTCCATCGGAATACAATACATAACAATTACCTTCACATAATAACACACCACTTCCACTAGCAGTTTTAAAAGTAAGAGTATTTCCTGCGTGGTCAGTTCCATCTATGACATTAAAAACTTTTTCTATACTATCTGGTAATGTTACTGTTCTATTAGCTGCAAGTGTTCCAGTAAGTTTTAAAGTTGCGTTTCTTGCATTAGAAATCGTACCATCAGTCATAGCCAAAGTTACATCAGCACTAGCAACATCTATGGCTTCATATCCAGCTATGGCTTGTTGAACTAAATTTAAATTTGTATTGGTCTTTGTACCCCAAGTACCTGCGTTCTCGCCAGTAGCCATAAGTTCAATTTTTAAATCACTTGAAAATGTAGATGCCATATATTTATCCTATGCTGCCGTTTCTATTTGAGTCCAAGTTACAGTAGTTCCTGTATCTATTTCTGACCATACTATTAGTATAGGTGTGCCAACAGAAGCAGTCAACACCACTCCTGTAGGAACCACTAATCCATCTATTGATATGGTCTCTGAAACTGAGCCAACTGCTGTTGTACTAGATATTCCAGTAACACTATAAATAGATATTGGGGTTATGGAACCAACAGCACTAGTTGATGAAACACCACTTACTGTAATAGTGGCAGTTCCAGTTATACTTGATGTCCCAACAGCACTAGTTGATGAAACACCTGTAACATCAACTGGGGTTTTTAAACCTGCTATGCTAGTGCCTACTGCACTAGTTGATGAAACACCACTTACTGATTCTGTTGTAGTTTGTACTAATGTAAAAGTTCCTAAAGCAGTTGAACTTGAAACTCCACTAACAGAAACATTAGCATCAGCTACGATAGTTCTTCCACCAACTGCCGATGTAGAAGATACTCCACTAACACTTACATCTGCATTAGCTTGTACTGTGATTGAACCTATTGCTGAGGTTGATGAAACTCCAGAGACAGCTGCGGAGTAAGCCACATCCCAAGCTCTACCTCCCCAAACACCTCGACCCCAACCTATGCCAGTTAAAAAATCTTCATCTATAGTAACAGAGCCAACTGAAGAAGAAGAGCTAACCCCAGAGGGAGTTTCTATTCTTCCTAAGCCAATACTATTAGACCCTACTGCTGAAGTTACAGATAAACTTGATACAGTAAATGGGTCAACAGCAATACCTGCAGAAATAGAGCCAACTGAACTTGTGCTAGATACACCAGATACAGTAATAGTACAAGTGCCAGTTTCAGTAGTTGACCCAGTAGAGCCAGTAGCAGAAACACCAGTCGCTGTTTGGTTTACATCAGACTGCTGATTCCACGCATTTTGTCCCCAAGTGGCTTCACCCCAAGCATTAGCCATTTTTTATTTATGCAATTCTTAAAATTGCACTAGAAGCATTAGCAGTAGGAAATTGTATTGTAAAAGTTCCAGAGGTAGCTGTTTTATCTCCACCAAAATCTAATACTGCTACAGCTGGGTCTCCAGAGGCAGTATCGTTATAAATTAAAGCACCTCTTGCTGTTAGAGTAACTCCCACAAAAGATAAATCTGCAAAGTCTACTACAGCAGTATCACTATCTAAAGTAGGTGTTACTGTAACTAAAGCTTTACCACCACTTGAATAACCAGAAGGTGAGGTTACTTGATTATCTGAAGTAAACGATGTTGTTGATTTTCCTAAAGTAGCACTAGAAGTATACATAGATAACTTAAAACTATTACCCCCAGGATTAGTAAAATTATGAGTACCTGTCATAACATCTCTCTTAAAAACATTACATACTGCACTTGTTGTTATTGCCATATTTTTCTCCTTTTTTAATTTAAGGTGAAGGAGAAGCTACTTGTACTCTAGGAACACCATCATCATACTCAGCTCTTCTTCTTCGACCCATTTGTTGCAACGCAAAGTCTTGTATCTCTTCATTATACTTACCTTTATACAAGTTGTATATATCAAGAGGTCCTTTTAAATAACTAAAACATTCTGTTAACACTCCATGTAATAACAAAGACTCTTGATGCTGAGACAAAAAAGTAGTAGTAGAAGAGTCAAAATGAGGTGGGTCTTTAATATAATTTAATTGAATTGTATATGCTTGGTCTGGCACAGGAGCAAACAAAATGTTTTTATCATCCCAATTAGCATAATACTTTGGTTGACCTGTGCTATCACTTGGATTAAATTCAGCAATAAAAGAGGTGTCTCTTTTTTCTAAAAAATCTCTTGTGCTACTACTTATAATTTGCACAGAACGAATTATCATTAAATCGTCTGGAGTGTTTATAAATCTTTGGCTTGATACTGTTGTGGCAGTTACATATTTTCTAATATCATCATAATCTATTTTACCAGCTATATCTAACTCTATGTTTCTAATAAATTGGTCTAATAATGTATCAGATAGCACATTAGAAGATACTTCTGTATAACTTCTTACTTGTGTTAAAAAATTTGTATATGTAATACTCACGATATCACTATTGTAAAATCTGTACCTACTGATGTTGATACTTCAAAAGAGGTTAATTTAGTTCCTAATATATCGTTGCTTTGTGCGACTGTCATACTAGTGCCTCCTATTCCAGAGTCGCCAGTTTCAGCAAAAAACCCACTTGTTATAAATAATAAAAATTCTTTTTCGTTCTCAGGTGGTCGAGGTCTAGCATTTGCTAAAGCTATGGCATCAGCTTTAATGTGTTTTCTTCTTATTTGTGGATGCTTTGCTTCAAATTCTGATTTGTGAACGAAAGAACCATTCCATTCTTTTACCATTTCATTATATGGAAAAGCCATTCCTGACCTATCTGATATTGCTTTAGCATATTTACCTCTTGCGTAAGCCATTATGCACCTTGTGGAAAGTAAGACTGAGGTGAGATATATACTGAAGTTCTTTGACCATCCTCTGTTAATGCTCTTTGTAATTCATCTTCATAAATCATTTTATTTTGTGATACAAGGTTTGGGTTTTTTTTCATGGCTAAGTAATAAGCCAATCCTGCAACCATACAAGGAATGAAACGAAACACAACATCTCCTTGATTAGTATAAGCTCCAGCATCTTCAATTCTTTTTAAATAATAATACTTAACATAAGTATATGTAGTTGCATCAGGAGTTTGATAAAGTGTTATCGTTGGTGTAGTTTGTCTGTCAACATAATATTGACTAGGTTGTCCTCTAGACCCTTTGTTTGGTAGGGCTGCAAATTCACTTCTAGATATCTTAGTTAAAGACACATCATTAGTTGAAGTAGTTGTACTTGTTGTAGTTGATATGTAAGCTTCTAATATATCGTTTGCGTTTGTAGGAGCAGTATAAGTAGCTGTACCAGCTGTTAGTAATTGTTCTTTTAATTCTACTTTCCATAGGTGAACCCCTCTGTTGCCCCATTCACTAAAGAGTATATTTAAACTTCTTCTTGCAGACTTTAAATCGTAACCTGAATTAGTGCGAACACCACATCTTTCATAAGCCTCTTGTATGATATCATCTATATCTAAATCAAATGTTGTTGTGCCAGATGTTGCCATGTTTTATTTAAAACACTCCTTTAAATTTAGTTCCTTTGATAGCGATACCACCACCTCGCATTTTATTTTGCCTTAAAATTTTAAAATCTTCTGCATCTATTTTATTGTTTTTATTCATATCAATTTTAGATTGACCTCCTGTTAACATACTTTTAGCTTTTATTTTTTCTATACCCTCAGTAACTCCACCTTCTTTTTTACCCATAAGTTTCTCAAGTTTTTTCATAGAGGTATTTTTATTAACCTTGTCTTTACCAAATTTTTTTTGCAATCTTTTAATAAGGTCTCCCTTTTTAAAATCCTTAAATTCTTCTCCAATAATATTTGTTCCACCAGTAGATTTTTTATAAAATTTATTTAAAGAACCATCTGGATTAAACATTTTTGGTAAAGTTCTTCCCTCTAAAGGTTTTGGTATTTTAATTTTTTTCTTATTTTTTTTATCCTTTTTTGTCGTTTCACTCATTACACTACTCCTTTATAATAATCTGCTAGTCCTCCTTGAACTGCAAAAGTTTTTACATTTGTTGGTTTACCACCAACTCCTTGAGCTTTAGCTCTTTTTCTACTTACTGCACTTTTTCTCTGACCTTCTGTCATTCTTCTAGCTTTTGCTAAAGGAACACATTTAGGATATTTTCTTTTCGCATCTGCTTTTTGTTTACTTCTTCCACAGGGTGCAAATGAACCATCCTTTCTTTTACTTCCTATGTCTACCCACTTTTGAGCAAACCATTTTTTCAAACCATTTTTAGCCATCTATTACATCTTTGTAATAAGCTCTCATACTTTCGTTTACTCCGTAATCTCCCTCAAGAGAACCTCCCATGACATCGTGTCCTTCATGTGTGCTAATCAAAGCACCTAGTTTAGCTGGTTTGGGTCCTTTAAAATCTTTTCTTTTTACACCACTAGGGTCTTTTATTTTACCAGCACATATTTTTGAAGCATACGCATTTGCATAGGCACTGGGATAAACTTTAAATTTTCTTTTAGCTGCGGCTTTTCCTCTCGGACATAATTTCGTCATAAATCACCTTTTTATATTATTATAAAGACACAAAATGATTATGTCTACTTATTGCACTAGAGTTTTATAAACAAAAGTAACTCTTGGTTCTCTACCCTCTTTTGGTGCTTCACCCATATGTTGAATACTTGATTTAAAAACTAATAAATTATTTTGTATGAAAGGATATTTTTTTTCTTTTGTGCAAAAACAACCTGAACCTTCTTGTAGTGTTTTACTAAGCATAATCATACAAGTATATGCGTTTATCTCGTGAGCATCTATATGAAATTCGCCATCTTGGTTAACATATTGGATGTTTGCATATACTCTATTATACTTTAAATTCATTTTTACTTTGTCTAGTATGTGTTGAAAAATAGTGTCAGCTAAAAAAATATTGTCTGAAAAATCCTTAAAATAAAAAAATTTATCAGAATTAAAGTTTGATGCGTGTCCGTACCAATGCTCATTATTAAACAAAACAAATTGTAATAAATTATCTAAAGTTTTTTTCGGCAAAATGTTTTCGTATATTAATATTTCATTACTCATCAGACATTTTCATATAATTACAATCTATACCAGGTAAAGGTCTCTTATCAAACATTAATTTTTTTTCTGTTGTATAATGAAAAAATATTTGTAAACAATAGTCTCCTTTAAATCTTTCTCTCCAATGTTCTATCTCAAAACCTTTATAAATTATCATATCACCTTGACTACAAGAATAGCTTTTATCTCCTATATAAATGTCCCAAGGTTGTCCACTAACAAACAATGTAGTAGAGATAAAACACTCAGGTCTATCTTTGTGTTTTTCTAAAACAGCACCTTTGTTGTAAATTCTCATATAAGTATATGTAGGATATATTTTTTCTTTTTCGTATTTTTGCACTAAAGATAAAAAATCTAATAAATATAAATCATTTAATATATCTCCGTAGTTACAATAAGTAGTGGAGGTGCATTGGTCATCTCCATAATGACCCCAACCATATTTTTTTTCTTGAAATATACTAGATACTTTGTTTGCTAATCTAAAATCTAAAACTCTTTTTTTCATAAAAAAATAATTTTTTATGAAGTTACATTCTTTATCGTTTAGAACTTTTTTTACTAGCCAAGCTTTTTCTTTTTCCTGCACAATAAGCTCTTTCACTAAATCCTTTTGGTTTAGCACAATTTATACTAGCTTTTCTTTTTCTTGTCCATTTTTTTTTCTGAGGAGGCTTTGAGATTTGTTGCCTCATTTGACTTCTTCCGATTGGCATTATCGTAACCTATACCTAGTTTTGCCTTCATCGTTTTTGTAAGCTTCTTTATATTCGTGTCTATTGTTTTCAGCATTATATGATACATGAACCCATCCAGAGTGAAGGTCTTCTGGGTTGTGAAATTCTAAAATGAGTTGGTCATATTTTAAATTATTGTGTATGTAATTACTTAACTCCAAGTTACCAACATCTAAAACTTCCACATCCGCAGCCATACCCTGTATATGTTGCGACTTGATAGTTGAGCCGATTTTAATGTTAAGTTCTACTGACCTAAAACCAGAACTAATAATCATAGGTTTTAAAAAATAATCTCTGACTGGCTGTAAAACATTTACACATAAATTTCTTAAATTAAATATTTGTTTATCGTTAGGCACATTTTTTATGTTATGCCTAGTTGCAGTTTGAGATTTAGTAAACTCGTGTAAACTAAAATTTTCTGATAACTTCAATTAACACCTCCATCTTCTTCTAGCTTGTCTTAGTCTAGAGTTTGGGTCTTTCGCTGCTTTAGGAAATTTTTTCATTTGACCCAAACTTCTAGCACAAAAAGATTTTCTTCTTGCTTTCTCTTTCTTAGTTAGATTCTTTTTCTTCGTAACTGCTGTTTGTAATTTAGACCCAGGATTTTTTCTTCTGTAAGCTCTAACACCAGCTTCAGTCATACCTGCTCCTGATTCAGTAGGTCTAAAGTTTTTTTTGTTTCTGGGTGGCATACCACCATTCTTAAAACTTAGTAAATCTTCAGTATATTTATCCATAGTAAACAGTAGCAGTCGCTACACTTCCACTTAACATCTCTATATAAGAACCATTTCTAAATAATACACCCTCGTCTGGTATATAAGGTTCTAAGTAATCTTGTGTTGCAGTAGCAGACGAATAAAAAAACTTTACAGTTCCAGCTCCTGATGTTTCACGAAACTTTATCTCTGCATTAGCTGTTCCTCCAGAAGTTGCATTAAAACCTTTTACTCTATTTGCTCCTGAAAATATCGCACCTAAACAATGATGTGAATTACCAGCTGAAGTGTTTGTTCCCACAGCACCAGATGCAGCAATCTGTGTAACAGTTAAAAAAAACTTACTAGAAAAAACAGTTGTATTGTTAGGACCAGTAACAGCTTCAGTCTGTGCATCTCCATTAACATCTGTTCCAGTAACAGTAAAAGTAACACCTGATATATTTCCAGTAGATGTAAAAGTTACTAAAGAAGCTGTATTGGTTCCATTGAAAGTAGAAGCTGTACCTGCAAGTGTCATATCACCTGCACCTCCTAAAGTTTGAGCCCCAGCTACACTTGTAGTTGAGGCTGCAATAGGTTTAAAAGATTTAACTTGAAGTTGTAAACCCATAATTTATCTCCTATTCAAAAACATTTCGGCTACAGCTTAGATACTGAACATTTAAAATTTTAGCTTCTGCTGCACCTGCTTCGATACCCACATAAGGTATGAAATCTACATCATTAGTTAATGCTCCAGTCTTTGTAGCTATTTGACTAGGACCAACTTCTGTAACTGCTGTACCAGTAGTGCCAGAGGTGCTAGTAATATTATACTGTTTACCATTTACAAAAATAGTAGCTTGTCTATTTGCATCTACTTCAATCACTAAATGTATTTGTGTGTTTGCTGCTACTGTTATAGGTAGTTGTGATATAAAATCAGTTCCACCGATTGAATGAACAAAATGTAACTTTGTAAAATCAGCAAATGTTTCACTATTAGTAGCATCGGTTTGAAACTTAAAAAATATTTGGTCGGCATCGGTTGCTATTAATTGGTCATTTGTTAATTTAAATCCAGCCCATACTTTTACATTAGTAATATTTGTAATGTCGATAGATGTTTCATATCTTATAGAGTTTTCTGTTCCCCATTTTACTCCAGTCCAAGCAGTTTGTCCTGAATCTAAATGTGGTGCTAATATTGCTTGGTCTTGGTCAGCACCTGCAGTAGTCATTTTCATACCTGCGTGTGCAGATGGGTAATCGACTAAAGCAGTAGTCATATTAGTGCCTAATACTTCGAAATCTTTATTCTTATCAAAAGTAACATTACCTAATTTAAAAACTCTAACAGATAAAGTTGCAGAACCTAAATCTATTGCACCACCTGTGTTGTTTAACACTACAACAGTTACAGTATTAGAAGCTGTAACCTCTGCTGTAACTACAAGGTCTGTTGAGTCTACACTCAGAGAAGCCATTGCAAAATCTCCTAGTGCTGCACCAGTAACAGTTACTTCTTCTGCTTCCTCATCTCCATCTGCAATGCTTCCAAAATCTTTAGTTTCTGAACCAGTCAAATAACCATTTAGAGCTGGTAGTTGTTGAAAATATTCCCACAAGTCATATCTTCTAGAATCTTGAGGATAATCTCCTCTAGACCTATTTCTTACCTCACCTGTGGTAGTATTTTTGCTAATAAGTTGCATACCATTTTCAGACCTAATTGGTCCTGAAAAAGTTGTTGTTGCCATAATTTTCTCCTAGTAAAAGATATAGTCCTCTAGGGTGTCTGCCAAGCCAGTCTATATCAGTTGTGAAATTCTTGGTACTAACAGTATACAAAAAAAAGAGGACTATGTAAGCCCTCTTTTGATATAGTTTATTATTATTAGTCTTGGTTTAACCAGTAAGATTGTTCTATTTTGATACACTCTGTATCATCATAATCTGCTACTTCATGACCATCAGTCCACCCAGTAGCTTCTCTAGTCCAAAAGACATCATTTACATAAGTGTTCATATACCCATTAAAAACCTCTTTAATATGTCTTGCACTTCCTATGCGATAAACTAAAGAAGCTAAATCAGAAGTATATTCACTTACACCACATTTAATTAAAATTTTCGGATTATGTTCCTCAAGATAGCTTTTGATTTCTTTTACAGATAAATCCCATGTTTCTCTGCCATCTCTAATTCTTGACTGTTTTTTATTCATTTTTTTATCCTTTGTTTATAATATTATTATAACAGATTAGAAGTGATAAGCAAATATACTTATACAAGGTGCAGAAAACCTACATTTTCACAATATTATTAAATTTAAAAAAATACGAATCGATTCGGTTTAGGTACTAAATATCACATCTTTTTGCTTTTTTTAGGTTTTTAAATATGCAGAAAACTGGCTTTTTGACCAAAAAACGATAGTGTGGTATAATGGTATATAACAAAGGAGACGATTATGTATATAAATGACAAACAAAGACCTATGAAACTAACTAAAGCATTTAAAGAAAGAGTTGCTTTGGATATTAAACCATTCATAGAAGAGGGGCATGACACTTTTTATAAACTGAAAAAAGTTCTTCCTCAATACGAAGATAGAGAATTAAAAGCTGGGTTGAAATATGCTTCTAAAAACTATTTACCTCGTGCTATTTTTATAGGTAAAGGTGTTAGAGCAAGAATGGCTATTGAAAACTATTTAATAGTTAAACCTAAGACTAAGAAAATTTATCAAGTCGTAAAACTTTAGGAGGAATAAAATGAAATTCACTTTAAAAGAAATAATTGAAATGTGGGAAAAGACCTACGATGAAAATATGGTCGATAAACACTCTGGGTTTATTCGTAATATGATTCTTGAATACGATAATGCTAGAGCAAAAAAAGAAGACGAATAAAAAAGGGGGGAATAACTCCCCCCTCCTTTAGAGATTTATCTATGAATTTATGCTGCACCTGGAGAACCAAAAATACCTCTTGGGTCAGAAAAACCAAAAGAGTATCTCTCTCTTGCTTTAAATCTAACATTACCAGTATCAAAGTCCCCTTCGATTGCAGTTTTAATTGGGCTTCTAACGAACATCTTTAATCCATTAGGAGCATCAGTCATAATAAAAAAAGCATCGGTATCTGTAAGATAATGATTAACTCTATAGCCTTGAGGTATCATCCCCATATTGGCTAAAGCATTAATGTCATTGTCAGCAGTACCCACTCTTTGAGGAGACTTCATAATTCTCTCTGCTGTGAATTGTAACTCCTTAGGAATTATTAACTTCACACCTTGAAGAGCAATCTTCAAACCTCTCTCATCAATGAATGCAGCGATGTCTATTAATGACTGTTCCAATGATGTTTCGCTTAAATCAGCAGCGGTGCTTAATGTATTAGCTAATACTCCTCCACTCGCCAATGGATGAGAGGTAGAGCAAAGCTCCACACCATCTCCACCAGTAAAACTGCTGTTGAAAGCATTGTTAAGAACATTAGCAGATTTAACTTGCTTAGTATTTGCCATACTTCTAGCTAAAGCTCTTGTGTATCTACCAGCTAGTCTATCATACAAATTATCTTCAATAGCTTCTTCAGTAATTGCAAAAGCCATTGCGATAGTTTCGTGTGTGTATCTAGCTGTAAATGATTCAGTAGCTTGGTCAAAAGTTACATTTGCACCTTCTGACTTTACTGGAGCTGAACCAAAACCACTTAACATTACTTCTTCTTCAAAAGCTCTGTCAGAGGTTTCAGTTACAAAAATTTCTGCGTGTTCATTTTCGTAACGATTATACTCTAGTCCGAACAAGGCATTTAAACCTGGCTCTAACTCTTTCACTAATTGACTTCTAGATATTGCCATAATTTACTCCTTAATTCTTACCAGTATCAGCTTGATTATTAGGCTGATAAAAGTGGTTATTGATACGCACAATTATATTTGCATTTGCAGTTGTTGTGTCTTCGTTGTTAACATCTTGACAGATGTCTACTGCCATTAATGCAAAAGTAAATGAGCTACTAGTTTCACTTACATCTAGTTGTACTTTTGAAATACCTGTGTCTGTATTACCACTAACATTTGTTACTGAGTAATTCATAAAACAGTCATCTCTAGTAAAAGCTGCGTCAGCATCAACTAAAAATAATGTGCTTGGGTCGTCTATAACATTAGCAACTATATCAGATGCAACTATGCTACCCGGATAGTAATTACTAAAAGTTGGTTTCTTAGTGGTTGGGTCTGTGTAAAACACTCCATTAAATACACCAAGTACAGGAGTTGCGTTTCCAGCTGTGTGTCTTCTAATAGTACCATCAGTATGAGGTATCACTAAATCACCTTGGAAAATAGCAGTTCCGTAATTAGAAGCTATGGTATATCTATTTTGAGCATTATTCCAAGACGCACCATTAAGATTCTTATAAGGTCTAAGACCAAATTTTTCACTTACATTCGCCATAAAATATCTCCTTATTAGGGCTGTTCAAAATAAAGTGGTAACAAATTAAGATTTGCGACCACCACCAAAAGTAACACGAGATTGCCTATCTACATTTATTGGCATCTCTGGTCGTTGTTCCCTTAGAACATCATTGTCAACTGCTTTCATTTGGTCAGTAGTTTTATCCATAAAATACTTTTTGCGTTGCTCAACTATTTCTTCAGGTATTCTCGCCAACACGAGCCCACCAACTCCGATTAACCCCTGATATTTACCATCACTAATAACTGGATAATCGTGTTTGCCTACTGCTTTAGTTATTTCTTCAGCTCTGACAAACTCCCAACCTTCACGAAGTTTCTTGGAAACATTTCCTGTGTCTTCTTGTCCCATCGTTTCAGTTCTTATCCACCTATGTTTATATCCTCTTGGTGCAGGAGGTGCATCTAGACTTGACGGAGGCATCCATTGTTTTTTTCTAGTATCTCTCACTTCGGATGTTCGTGAGTTTCTGTTTACTTTTTCCATAGTAACTCCTATTTTACAAATTTTGCGTATTCTTCCAACGGCACACCCAACTTTTTAGCTATTGCTACCTGTGAACGAGTGAGTTTCACAGTTCTGCGACCCTCTTGTTTTCTTCCTGCCGATGCGACAGTCTGAGGAGGTCGTTTTTCGACTTCAAATTTATTAGGAAAATACTCCCTCATTTTGAAATTAATTTCATTATAGTAGTCTTCACTTTCTGGGTCAAACCCCTGTGCGATTAAATCTTCGTGAATACCATATGCAGCACTTGTCATAACCTTATCTTGTCCAAACCAAGTATTTTTTTGAGCCCATTCTTTTGCCTTGCCACTAGGTTCTTTTCTTGGTTGTTGAACTGTAGGTTGCTCAACTTTTTCTTGTTCCTTGGTTTCTGTAGCTTCTTTTTTTTGTTCTGTAAGTATTCTAGCTTTTTCTTTTTCTACAGATAATTTTGCTAACAAATCATTTGCTTCCATAATTTTATCTGCATCATTATTTTCTATCGCTACTTTAAGATTGCTTTTTACTTGCTCTCTTTGTGCATCTATTCTTGCATCAAATTCTTTTATGTAGTTTGTATCTACAGAGTTTATAGTTTTTTCAGCTTTACTATATTTTTCTTGTAGTCCTTTTGCATAATCAAGGGCAGCCCTTTCTCTTCTTTCTGCCTCTCTATACTTTCTGGTAAGTTGGTCTATTCTTCTTTGAACACTTTCTGAAACCTCATTCAAATTCGTTTTAGGTTCTGCCTTTTTTTCTTCTTTGGGTTCTATTTTTGCCTCGGTCTCTTTCTTGATAGGGTCTGTATATCCTAAGTCTACCTCTTCAAGTTTTACTTCTTTTTCCTCTGAAACTTTTTCTACATCTAATTGTTTTTCTTCGTAAGCATCCTCACCTACTGAAACTTTTTCATCCTCTCTGTTCAAATCTAATTTTTGTTGTGCCATATTATCTCCTTAAAATAATGCTAATATATCTTCAGGTTTATTGATAGTACCTATGATTTCATCGTCATTTAAAATTCTATGCTCTCCAAATTTAGTTTTAAATCTTGCTCCAGCATATCTTCCATAAATTACAAATTGACCTTCTTTGCACCAAGGTCCGTTAGGAAACCTATCTTTATCTTTATAACACATATCACCCATTTTAATAACTAACCCAACTACTGTAGTCATCTCTATGGTTTCTTTAGATTGGTCTGTTAAGATTATTCCACCATCAGTTTTTTTCTTTCCAGAAAAGGGTCGTACTAAAATACGATAACCAACTGGTGTTGGAATTAAGTTTAAATATTCTTCAGTTTGTTTTGTGCCTTTAGGTATAATAGCATCCTTATCAGATGTATCATATTTTTTTGGTTTTATAAGTTTCATTCTTCCTCTTTTTGCAGGTTCATTATATCCTGTAGCAACGACTCTAATGCGTTGAGCTTACCTCTAGCATACTGAAGTGTTTCTAAGTTGTCTACACTATAGACGATATTTTCTTTTGCCACATCAATTTCTTTTTGTAACATTCTTTTTATTCCTAATAAAGTATCTATGTCATACATACTTCATTACCCCATACATCCCAGCCTTGTGTTTCTCTTCTAGCAAACAATTCTATTCTTGGTAAGTCTCCACAAAGTTGTATAATTTTGTCTTTTACACAATCTGGTTTTCTACTGTGTTCCTGTATTGGCTCGTACACTATTTGATGTACTCCTCGTGATTGTCTCTCTATTGAACCTTTTTTAGCAATCAAACATAGTTCTGCATTAGCCCTTGTCCAATATCCTAAACCCCAGAAAGCATCAAACTTTTCTTCTTTTACAAAGCTTAACTGATTTTTGTTATATGTTTTGTTAGACTTTACCCACACAAAACCACAAGTCGAATACTTAAAACCCCAACTAGATAAAACTTCAAAGCTTTGTTGTAATGTAGGAAAAGTAACCCACATAAACAGAATACAATTATCGTCAGCTATATTCTTTATTGGCAAATTTTTTATCCACTCTAAATCTTGACACTCATAATGATTGTCTGCACTTTTATCTTTGCCTTTCTCTGAATATGTATCAAAGCTCCAAGGTGGGTCTGCGTATATTATATTATATTTTTTATCTGGGAAAGGTATCACACTACTTTTTTACAATTTTAGTATCAGTTTTCTTTAACTTGTCAAAAGAACGCAAACCTCCGAGTCCCAGTAAGCCTAGTAGCAGGGGCATCATGACCGACATATCAGCTTGTGGTATTGTAATACCAAACCCAGCACATATAGGAGATAAGAGATAGTTTACTCCTAAAGATGTTGCTGCTATCCAACCAACAAGAGGTCTCCACGAGGATTGAAACCAATTACCTTTTGCTTCTTCTGTATTTAATTTTATTTGAGCAAGAGCTAATTCTTGTGCGTGTTTTTCTGCCATAGTAGATATTTCATGGCTTAGTTGTGCTGCCTTATCTTTGTCTCTTACAAATTTTCCTATTAGTTTTGTAGCAGGTCCTATGAGTGCTGTTAGTGCCATTATATACTCCTTTTAAAAATTAATTTTCTACTGCCTTTTCGTATTTCTTGAAAACCTACTTTTTGTAAAGACCATTCTATAGATTTTACCTTTATTTCGTTGTAATCGTCAATAATAATTATACTTTCATCAGCCATTCGTTTCATAAAAAAATTTATTTCATTTTCTACTGCCTCTGTCGTGTGAGGACCATCTAAATGCACAACAGAATATAATCCTAGTAATGCTATTTTACTATCTATGTAAAATGGATAACCTCGTTCCATAGTTTCAAAAAAGTATGTGTCTGGAAACTCGAAAAAACTAAACTCTTTATATTTGACCAACTCACATAATGTTTCAACCTTCATATTATCTGTATAATCTTTTTTACAAGGTAAGGCATTATCGTAATGTTTGTATTCTAAGTTTCCGTATGGGTCGACTGCTAAATGTCTATAATGTGGTACTTGTTTTTTCTTTACAGCATCCATAATTATTTTAGAACCAAGTCCTCTTCGTAACCCTATTTCGCAAGTAAGAACTACATCTTCTAAATTTAATTTTTCTATTTCTTCACTAATGAAATTGTATTCGCTAGAATCACCATCTATCATTTAACACCGATAAATTTTTTTCCCTTAACTTGAATAGGTTTTACTCCTTTGATATCACTACCTTTTACACCATTTTCACGATAAGGACAACCACTATTTAATGCTCCTTTTTTTAAACCTTGAGGGTTAGGACCTCGTTTCGGTGGTAATGCTTTAATTCTTCTCATTTTTCTCTCTTGCTACTTTTAGTTTTTCTTCTGCTATTCGTATTCTTTCTTCAGCTTGTTCTTCACTATCCTCTCGTTTCATTTTTTCTAAATCAATTTTTTGTTCAAACTCGCCCATCTTTCTTTCTTCAGTATCTACAAACTCTTGTATCTTTCTTTGCATATCCAAAGCTCGTAAGTCCATCTCTTGTTGTTTTAGTTGTATTAATGGGTCAGTCTTTTCTTCAGAACTTTCTAATAATTGTAGCTCTGAAGTAAGTTGTGCAATCTTATCAGCGACTAAAGATTCTGTAATCACCAAAAATGCTTGTGGATTGTCTTGTTGCATTACTAAAGTTTCTGGTTTTTCTTGTAACTCTTGTAATATTAAAGCTCTAGCTTTAAAAGACAAATGTTCTGCAATGTGTGCTTGTAACAACGCATATACCATTGGATTAATTTGTACCATTCTACTCTTAATAAAAGCAGTATGTGCAATGATATGTGCATCGTGGTTCTGTTCTGGATAAGCTTTTGGTATTTCCATTCGTAATGCCTCAGCATTTTCTATAGATGGGTCTAAAGGTTGTGGTATTTTTTCTGGTTTTAGTAAAGTATCGACTTGTTTTGTACCTAAAGCTTCATACACTCTACGATATGCCTCACGAATATTGTGTAATTGTGGATTTGATTGTGCAATTTGTAATTGTGTCTGTGCTAGTGTTACTCTTTGAGCCATAGAAAAAATATTTGGGTCTGCAACAGGTATAACATCAACATCAGGCGAAAAATCTATAATTTTTATTAGTCGATTACCTCCATATACAGCATAAGGGTAGACTGGTGGCAAATAAGTACCAAAAACACTCGATAAAAGTCTAAATTCTTGTCTCATTGCATAGTAACATCTCTTATGAATAGCTGACATTACCCTTGAACCTCGTTCCAAGAGTGCAATAGTCGTTCCTACTGCTCTATTTTGTGCATCATTGCCTATCGCATTGTCCGTAATCGCAGCAAATCTCTGTCCAGCTTGTACTACAAATCCTAATAATGAAAATAATACTGAACTTGGCTCTTTAAATGGCAAAATTTGAAACTGGTCTTTGATATTACCCCCTGGTGCATCGACATCTCGGAACTCACCAGGTTGAAATGGTTGGTCATCATCCCTGATTCGTAGTCCACGAGACTTGAACCCGGCAGGTAAGTTCGACAAAGTACCTGCATCTAGTAGTTGTCGTAGTGCAGCGGTGGCAGTTTTTGATAATCCACCAATCATATGAATTAAACCAAAGCCATAAAAGCCTAATCCAGGTAAAAACTTGTAATGAACGAAGTATTCTTTTCTTTTAAATATAGGGTCGTTCATATCATAGTTTCTGTAAATTGATAATACTTCTTGAGAGCCTTCATCAATCGTAACAATGTAAGGAACTTTTACATTTTTGTCTGCATTCTCTACCTCGTATTCATTTAAATCTAAATCTATGTGCATTTCTAACACATTGAACTGATACTCTTTATCATCAGAAGGGTTAACACCCTCTATAGAATCATATTTTTCTTGCACCTCATCATCTTGTCTACTAGGTAAAATATCAACATCTCTATAAAAACCTGTTCTTTGCTTTTTTAAAATATCATTTTCACTCATTTTAACCAGATGCGTAATGCGTTCACAATCTTTCAAGTCCGTTGCATAGTAAGGAACAATTAAATCTTCAGCTGGTATAAATTTAGATATGGCTCGTTGCATTACTTCGTCATAATATATTTTTTTAAATGCTGAACCTGATAAAGGTAAATAAAATAATAATTGGTCAAAGTCAGGAGTGTATTCTTCCATAACTTCCATAAGCATATAGTTCATAAATTCTTGAACCCTTTGTGCTTGTTCCTCCTTTTCTTTTGTATTGTCGCCAACGACTACTGTTCTTACAGGTCCGTCAGAAGGTAACAATTCTTTGTAAGCTTGTGCTTGAAATTGTGTAACTGCCTCAGCTAATAAAGGATGCGTAACAGAACTAGCTCCTTGAAAAGGTCTGCTTTCATTATCGTATTTAAAACCTAATAAATCTAAACCACTTATGTAAGCCTTCTCCCAATCACTTCTAGACTCTTTATCTCTTTTGTAATCGTTAATTAAATCGTTAGATATTCTACCTAAAACTCTTTCATCCATATCTTCAGCAAGATTTGAATAAAAATCTTTAACTTGTTCTACTAATTCTTCTTGTAGTTCTGATTGCTCTTCTGTGTTTTCTTTTACTTCAACATTTACTTCTTCAGTATTTTCTGTATCTGGTGAGGTAACTTCTTCATCAGTTTCTTCGACAACAGATTCCTCTTCTTGGTTATTTTCTTCTTCAATCATAATAGTTTAGTTTTTTTTGTTTTTCCTATTTTAGTTTTTACTGTAATAAAATTACCTTCGTTTGCTCTTTCGTAATACATAGGAAACAATTTTGGAGAAGATGCTATTCTAGCTTTTTGTTGTTCCACTCTACTTCGAACTTCACTTGCTAAATCTGGTGTATCTATATTAGGTAGAGTAGGTCCCTCTAATAAACTTTGTATAGGGTCATATCCAGTAACTGCAGCAAAATCACTTAATCTTTTACCAAATGGTTTTCGTTTTTTCGTTGTAGCTTTCTTTTTTGATTTTGCTATTCTCTCTAATCTTTGCTTTTCTAATTTTGCTTTTTTTTCTTTAGAGAGTTCTTTATATTGAGTTCGTAAGCTCATTTTTTTTTAGGTCTCCCTCTTTTACTTTTTTTCTTAGGCATACATTCACAGAGTTTGCCAAATAGTCTTTTTTTAATTTTAGAAAATATATTTTTAATTTTTTTTATCATTTAAAAACCTCAGTAATAAATATAATCTTTAGGAGGCAAGTCTTCGTTGTCCACATAATCTGAGTATAGTTCAACAAAGTTGCCTTGTCTATATCTCAACAAAGCTTGTGTCATACTATCAACATAATCATCGTGAGCCCCATGTGGAAAAGATGCACATTCTTCGATTACTTCGTCAGCAAAACTTTCTCCGTAAGGAAACCAAACTGCACCACTTTCAAAAATAGGAGCAACTGCATTTACTCTAGAAAACTTATCATTGCCTTTACTTGGCACAAAAGGTATTACTGGTATTCCCATTCTTCTAAATTCTTGCGTTAGTGGTTCGCCACTAGCTTTTTGTTCTATAATAACACTTTCAGCTTCCCAATATTTATAATTGTCCATCGCCACAGCTTTCAATTCAGGAAAATCATATTTACCTCTCACAGCATCTAATAAAATTATATTTGGTGTAACTTCATCTGGATAAAAAACTCCCCAAGTTGTAATAGCAGAATAATCTGCTGTTTCTTTTTTACTAAACGCAGTATCGTAACTTTGTATTATATGAATTAAATTTGGCATCGTTTCTTTTTTCCAAGGTTGCCACCACTCTCTTTTTATAATCGCACCTTCTTCTGAAGTCGGCTCTTGCATATATTGGGCTGACCAGTTTCTTATTGGCAAAGATGCTTTTATTTTTTCTAACTCTTCTATCTCCCAATACTCAGACCATACTGGAACTCCATCAGGTAGTATAGCTGGAAAAGAAATAGTTTTCCATTTATCTGCTTTAGGCTCTTTTTGAGCTTTCAATAATCTTCCAGTTAAATCATCCTCAGCCCATCTTGTCATTACCAATAAAATTGAACCACCTGGTTGTAGTCTTTGTCGTGGTCCTGATGTGTACCACTCATATGCTCTTTCCATTGCTAAGTCGGACATAGAATCTTGTTCCGTATGTGGGTCATCTATAATTAATAAATCTGCACCACGACCAGTAATAGAAGCACCCACCCCTGCGGCATAGTATTCACCACCTTGATTAGTTTCCCAACGACCTTTTGCTTTGGAGTCCTCACGAAGTTTTACATCTCCAAAAAT
>CERH01016609.1_pt1 | contig 32098 bp, 50 predicted proteins | sample 530991 | NCBI WGS metagenome assembly CERH01 (sample SAMEA2621191, study PRJEB7988) | marine metagenome | biome: marine biome (ENVO:00000447); feature: mesopelagic zone (ENVO:00000213); material: "saline water (ENVO:00002010), including plankton (ENVO:xxxxxxxx)" | depth 800 m | reverse complement strand
GCAAACTACCAATCAAATGATAGTAATTTATCTGATAAAAGAGTAAAAAAAGATATTGTTGATGCACCAAGTGCATTAAATGAAATATGTCAATTTAAAGTTAGAAACTATAAATATAAAGACCAAGAGGATTCTAAAGTACATACTGGCTTGATAGCACAAGAAGTAGAAAAAATAGATTCTTCTTTAATAGATAATTCAGGTTGGGGTGAAGATAATTATAAAGCAATTTATAACACCGATGTAATGTTTAAAATGCTTAAAGCTATTCAAGAACAACAAGATATAATAAAAAAACTTGAAGCTAGAGTTGAAGAACTAGAAAAAGAGATTTAAAAAATTATTATATTTGTTGAAATATTAAATACAAAATTATGGCAAAAGCAAAAAATACTTATTCGTGGAACTGTAAGACAGTTGACTGTTACCCATCTAAAGACGATAATACAGACGTAGTCTATAATATACATTGGAGATACACTTGTACTTCTGATAAAGTAGATGCAGAAAGCAATCCATATACTGCAACAATCATTGGCACACAAGTTATATCAACTGATGATATAACAGACTTCATACCTTTTTCTGATTTGACAAACGCAAAAGTCACAGAATGGTGTGAATCAGCTTTAGGTGCAGAAAAAGTTGATGAGATGAAATCTAATTTAGATGCACAGATTGCAGAGAAAATTAATCCAACATCTGTTACATTATCAGTATCTGAATAAAAATAATTTTAATATTCTTTCTATACTTTTGTAGTATTATATGTTTAACAATTAAATTTTAATACTATGCCTTCAACTGGTTTAATGAACGGAACTACCGTTGTGTTAAGTATCAAAAATGCTGATGGTGGTTCTTATGACACTATTGGACATGCTACTTCTTCATCGATTAGTTATTCTTTAGATACACCTGAAGCAACTTCAAAAGATTCAGGTGGTTTTAGAGAAATAATTGCAGGAACTAGAAGTCTAGATTTTAGCTTCGATGGATTTGTAGCTTACGATGATTCAACAAATATTGAAGAATTAATGGTGTTTATTAATAATAGAACAAAAGTTAATTGCAAATTTGCTACTGCCTTAACAGGTGATGTAGTTTATTCTTGTGATGGATTTTTAACTTCTATTGAATATAGTGCTGAAAGCGAATCGCCTGTAACATATTCAGGAAGTTTTTCTTCAACAGGTAGTGTAACTATTGGAACTAATCCTTAATTTTTAATTTACAATTATAAATTGTAGATTTACTTAATGAATAGTAAAAGAGGTTACGTTAAGGTAGAGATTGGGGGGAAAGAAAGAACCCTCCATTTCTCTATGAATTTTTGGTGTCATTTCACAGATTCTCTAAACATAGGTTTGAATGATTTAGAAAAATATTTCGCAGAAGGTTTAAACATATCAACTATTAGAACTTTAATTTATTCTGGTTTAATTGCTTATGACCAAGAGGAAAGAAACAATATTGATTATACTATTTATGATGTTGGCAATTGGCTTGAAGATTTTGATACAAATCAACTTACCGAAGTAATGAATACACTTTCACAATCTAGAATTTTAGGTAATAATCTAAATATGGGTTTGAAACGTAATGCGAAAGGACAAAAAAAAAAGTAAAAGAAGACCTTTGGGAATTGCTACTTGATTACTACATAGGTCAATGTGGTATTGAACCTAATACATTTTGGCAAAACACTTTTAATGAAAACATCAGACTATCAGAGTCTTTTCAGATAAAACAAAATTTAGAATGGGAAAGACTTAGATATTTAGCAACGATGATGATAAATTTAAAAGCAACGAAATCTTCACAAAGAATACAACCTACAAAATTATTTAAACTACCACATGACACAAAAAATATTCCAACTTCAAAACCATTATCAAAAAAAGATTTGGACAAATTATTAGATAAATGGAATAATATTAAAAATTGGAAAAAAACGTAAGTTGTAAAATATTTATATTTGTTTTTAAATATTTCTTATGAATGAACAATTATTATTTCGTGTACAGGGTGATGCCTCTAGTTTCAAAAGGGCAATGGGAGAATCTAAGAAATCTCTCAATGGTTTTCAACAACAAATTAAGGGTGCAGCATCTTCATTAAAACTTGTGATGGTAGGTGCTTTGACTGCAGCAGGATATCAGGCAGTTAGGAGTGCTAGAGGTTTTGACAAATCAATGACACAAATCAAATCATTAGTGGGTGTAGCTAGTGATGAGGTCGATAGAATGGGTGAAACTGCCAAAAGAATGGCAAAAGAAACTGGTGTTAGTGCAAATGATGCAGCCGATGCATTATTCTTTATTACATCTGCTGGTCTTGAAGGTGCTGAGGCAATGGATGTTTTAGAAGCATCTATGAAAGCAGCAGCAGTCGGATTAGGTCAAACAAAAACAGTTGCAGATTTAGCAACGTCTGCACTAAATGCATATGGAAGTGAGAACCTTTCTGCAATTGAGGCAACTGATATTCTTACCGCATCAGTCAGAGAAGGTAAATTAGAAGCAAGTGAATTAGCAGCTTCAATGGGTAGAGTTATACCTATTGCATCTACAATGGGTGTATCATTTAATGAGGTCGGTGCAGCTTTCGCATCAATGTCAAGAACTGGTACAAATGCAAGTGAGGCAGCCACACAATTACTAAATATATTAGTTGCATTAAATAAACCAACTGCAGAATCTAGAAAACAATTAAAATTACTTGATTTATCTACAGAAGGTTTAAGAAAACAAATTAGAGAACAAGGATTACTTTCTACATTAGAAACTCTAAAAGAAAAATTTGAGGGCAATGTTGATGCTCAAAATAAAGTTTTTGGTGGTACCAGAGCAATGATGGGGGTAATGGATTTACTTGGTTCTAATATAGAGGGTACAAGAGAAATATTCGATGAATTAAATGTTTCTTTAGGTGCCACAAATACTGCATTTGAAATTGCATCTGAATCAGCTGAATTTAAACTTACAAAAGCATTAAACGAATTAGCAGTAGAAGGTACTGAATTAGGTTCTAAAATATTACCTGTAATTGTATTTTTTGTAGATAGATTAAACAATTTATTTACTGATTTAAGAATAAAACAATATAAAGAAAACATGGATGCACTTGGTGAAAGTGTAAATAGTTTCATAGAAGAACAAAAAAAAGTTAATAAAGAAATAGAAGAAGGTAATGAATTAACTGAAGAAGATGTAGTTGATACTGAAAAACTTACTGAAATTAAAAAGAAATATGCAGAAGAATTAGCAAATATATATAATGAACATAGAGTTCTAGGAGATGAAGTAGATATATCTGCAGAAAAAATGAATCTATTGAAAAAATCTATGATAGATTTATTAAATGCTGGTTTCAAACAATCGCATCCATTATTTCAACAGTTTTTAGGTGATTTAACTGCTATAGAAAAAAAGATTCATGATATAAATGCACAAAGAGGTGTTTCTCAGGCAGAATCATTAGGTGTTGATGGTGACGATGTAATAGATTTTTCAGATTTAGAAAAAGAACTAGAAGATGTCAAATCTTTTAGGGAACAATTAAATGAAATAAATCAACAAGCTGATAAAGATTTATCTGAATCAGTTGATAATATGTTCGCTGAACACAATCAAAAAAGATTAGAACAATTTCAAACCATATCACAGCAAATGCAAACAGTTGGTGGTTTAGTGCAACAACATCTAGTAGCAATGTCAGATACTTTAATTAATACGTTAGGATTAGCCAATGACGGAATACAAGGTTTTATTAAAAGTATGATAAAATTATTAGTTCAATTAGGTATTCAGCAATTGATAAGTGCAATGGTCAGTAAAGCAGTTTCAAAAATACAAGTTGGCACACAATTTGGTGTAGCACAAGCAGGTGCTATAGCGACTGCCACTAATAGTGCAGCTATGTTACCATTTGGCTTTGCAGCACTTCCGGGTATGATTGCAGCAGCGACTTCGCAAGTAGGTGCAGCATTTGCAGGATTAACTGCTTTTGCAGAGGGAGGTATTGTGACTGGTCCAGTCATGGGTCTAGTAGGTGAAGCTGGTTCTGAAGCAATAATTCCTTTAGATAGATTACCACAACTGATGCAACAAAGTCAAGGTAATCAGACTGGTGAATTTACTTTAAGAGGTCAAGACTTGATTCTAGCATTAGAAAGGTCAGGTGATTTCAGGTCTAGAATAACTGGTTAATATGTCATACGGATTACAATATTTCACTAATTTTTTTGACACAGACGAAAATAAATATCGTTTGCATATATCACAATGGCAATTTACAGGTAATGCAAGTTCTAATATCACACTAGCAGATAATGGAATCATAATCAATTATAGACAGGGAGATGATTATTTCAAACCTATTATTGGTTCAACTTGTAAAATGCGTTTTTATGTTGAAGTTAATAGTGGCGGCGAAACTTGGGAAAATGAAAACGTTTTATGGAATGAAGCTAATTTTGCATGGGATAAAGAATATACTTTTATATTACCTGATAATGACAGAGAATATAAAATAAACGTTCTAAGAAGATTCGCAAGTGGTGAGTCTGACACAGGTGAGGCATCGCAAAATAAATTAAAAGATGCAACTGCTACATTTACTTCTAAAGTTCAAGTTGGAGATTTAGTCGTTAATACCACAACTGGTAATTATGCAAACGTAACAACTGTAGATTCAAATACATTATTGACTTTAGATGATACAATAATTTCTACAAGCACAGCACAGAATTACGAAATATATAGAAAACATTGGACTGGTTTTATTATGCAGGATAGTTATACATTACCAATAGCATCAAGACCTTATGCAGTAGAAGTTGTAGCCTCTGATTTAATTGGTACAATCAATGGTTATAATATGGACATTACAACTGAAAGACCTGAAACTTTTAGTGTGATACAAAATTGTTTAAAGAATATTAATTTACAGAGTGGCGACGGAACAAGTGGCAGAGGTTTAGACTTTTCATACAAAGTTTTATGTAGATTAAATCAATTTAGTACTTTAACACCTAGTGGCTCATCAAATGACAATCCTTATACACAAACTTATTTAAATAGTGTAGATTCTTTACAAGACGAAAATGGTAATTATCTTGATTGTAAACATGTATTAGAATCAATACTCAGAATGTTTAATTGTAGAATATTCCAACATGAAAACACTTGGACTATCATTGACAATGCATCTTTAGCATTGACTTCATTTAATGATACTGGCTCTTATTCTAAAGAATTCAAAAAATATACAAAAAATGGTGCAACAGATGGCACATTATCTATTACAAACCCTGTACTAAATATAAATAGTTCTGCAGGCAATGACACAATACAACCATTAAATAAAGATTTAACGAAAACACTTAGAAGACCAGCAATACGTCAGCGAACACAAGTAAGAATTAAAGACACATTAAAGTCACGATTTAATAATGGTGGTTATGAAGTAAACACTTCACCAAGCGGAGGTACACCAAGTTATGGTAGAAACCCAACAGATTGGACTATACCTGATAGGTCTATTGCGTATGCAGTTAATTCAACTGCAGCTGACACGAGTAGTGGTACACCAGTAGTGTATGGTATAACACCATATGCAGGAGACTTTTCCTTAATTACAATTGGTAGTACAAGTGCAAGTACAGTAGTTGCGTCTAACAATACAGGTAATGTAGGTACAACTGCAGAACCTATCAAATTAGTATTCGCAGATTATGCACACGACCCTGACAATACTGGTTTATTAGCGTATATTATAAAAGTTAGAATATCAATAATACCTACATCAGGCAGTACTCGTTATTGGTCTATAACAGATAATAGTTGGGTTACAAGTGCTACGCAAGGTATTAATACAATTACAGGGTCAGTACAAGAGCAATGGAGATTTAATGAAATATCTATGGAAGCACCTCCAATAACTGGTTCTGCAAAAATAGAGTTTTTTATACCTAAAGAAGATGCATATAATAATTCAGGTTTTAGAGTATATTATGATGACGTAGTATTACAATCAATATCAGACCTAGAACTATATGACACACAAACAAAAATTATTGATGGCTCATTTAAAGATAATAGTGGTGTATTGAAATCTATTGAAAATAGATTCGGTATGCTTGACGACAGTAAATATTCTAATTGTTTAGTAGATAGTGCAGGTAATACAATAACTGCTTACAAAACATTTGATGCATCTAGTGGTGCCACATTAGAAACGTTAATGAATTTCCAAAGACTAAATGAGTACGCTACTAATAATTTAAAATATGAAGGTACTTTTAGGAAGTTACCATCTAGTGATAATTTCACAAAACCTATTGATATGCTTACATTTCCAAAAATAGCATTCAGCACTTTGACTGACGACAATCATCAAGCAATAGATTCTTTAGAATTTAATGTAGCAAAAAATAGATATAAACTCACTACACATATTCCAACACAAAATAATTTATCTAATTTCGGACAGATAGCTAGTTTTACTGATTTTTATAAACATAAACCTGAAGATTAAAAAAAGGCTGCCCGAAAGCAGCCCAAAAATGAAAAATCAAATATAGCTATTTTAAGCTATTATTTTTGTAATATTATACTTTTCCCCATACATAAATAGAAACTCCCTTAAATCAACCTTAAATGCTTTAGATTCGCCTTTGTTGTAAACACCAACTACTTTACAATCTTTAAGGTAAATTGTCTCATGAGACATAGTATCATGTTCACAATATACAACGCTACCTATTTTACCACAATCTTCCCAAGCATCAATTATTCTTTCAAGCATCATTCTTTGTCCTGTAGGTACTTTAGCACCAACTTTTTTTAATTCAAATAATAATAAGTATTTAGAATCAAATTCTAATACTGCATCGATATCAGAAGGATGTATATTACCATTTTGTACACCTTCAAAATCAATTATTTGTTTTGCTCTTTTTGGATACTTTATCAATCCCATTTTCTAATCGTTTCAAACTATCATCCTCAATTTTAATAAATTCTTTCAGTAGTTTAAATTGTTCTTTATATGTTTCAATAATTTCCCTTCTATGTTTCAAATCATGCATATTATTAGAACAACTGTCTAGAAAATGATTCTTTATGAATTCATAGATTTCCATACTTTGAGTTTAGCTTTAAGTTGTTTTTGTTCTTGATTTAATCTTCTTTTTTCTAATGTAATATACTCAATTCTACATTGAATTATATAATCTAAAGAATCTGTTATTTCATGTGCAGGTATGCTTACACTATATAATTCATCAGCAAATGTCATACCCTCGAAGACCATATCATTTTCGTGATTCCAAAAAGCATCAACGCTTCTCATTGATATACATTTAGGACTACTCATGATACTAAAACTAAAGCTATCCAAGTGAGTGCAGTAAGCACCACTAAGAATAAAAATTCTATTATTGTTTTTTTCATTTTATTTACAATTTATGCAGACACCATTTTTTCTAGGTACAACCCTGTAACATTTTTTTCGTGTACAGAGCCATACACCTAGAATTTTTTTAACTAAGTACCTAACTACAAGGTGCATCGTACAATGGGTCGTGTTCAACATATGCAACTACTTTTAAAGTAACCACATTACAATCTGCTTCTATACCAAGATAATCTAATTGTGATTGCCACATATTAGAATCTTGTAAATAATCATCTTTTCGTATTTCAAACCATACTGGCTCATAATACTTTTTAGAACTAACCTCGTATATTTCCTCAGCTAGTTTTTTTATAGAGGACACATCTTCTTTTATTGTTGTGTCTCTTTTTCTTTTTTCTAACGACTTATATGCGTCAGACTTTGGTATTATATCACTTATCTTTTTCATAGTATTTAATTAAGTTATTTATTTTTGATTCTACTGCATCCCACATATCTGCTTCAAACTCACTTGTTGACCATTCGATATATTGTCTGCAAGTTTCTTTCATTACTTGTAAATCTTTTTTTTGATTTATGAATTTGCTATACTGTTTCATTTAATTTTTCTAATTTAGTTTCAGCTTCTTCGTAAGTATCACAAAAAAACTCATCACCATTATAACTGTCTGTTACAAGGTAATAAACCTCCTGTCCAAAATTTGAAACAATCTGAATACCATTTTCCAAAGCTATATATACATATCCAGTAGTATCGTTATATCCTATCATCTGTATATCTTCTTTGCAATGTGTTTCGTTATATGCTTTAAAAACAAGCTCTAAACTTATCATATCAATACTACCCATTCTATTGTAATTGTATATTTCCATTTTAATAATTATTTATATATTGTTTAACAATTTTTTCTAACTGGTTATTTCTTTTGCTTGGGTTAGCTCTTAAATGATACAAGTAAGAGAACACATCTTGAATATCCCAGTTTTCTAATTTTAATTTGATTTCGTTATTTATTTTGAATTTTTCCATTTTTTTATTTTTTAATTATACTCTAATTTAAAAAATATTTTAATAAATACCTGAGAATTTTAAAAAAAAATTTAATTTTTTTAGTAAGGTTTTATGATATTATTTTCAGTAAGCATCTCTAAAATCTCTAGCCAATCGTTCTTCTCCATAATTACGTACTCTCTACCTCCTTGTCTTTTGTGATAGATTAATTTGTACATAGGTTTATTAGGTTTCATTTGGTCTAGTATCTTATGATAGCTAGGATTGTTTGTAGTAGATTTGCATTGTATAGCAAATGGGTCAGTACCAACTAAATCTATTTTTGCGTTGTCAATCATCTTCGAAGCATAGCGAGAAGTTTCACAAAACTTCCAACCATAGTTTCTAAATTCTTTCCGTATCGCTCTTTCGTAGTCGTGTCCCTTTCTTCGTGATTTGTTCCCTGACATAAAATAAAGATAAGATACTTACTAGGATAATTGCAACAATTTTAATTATTCTTTTTTTTACCATCTCTTTCTACAAACAATGCATAACCTAAATAACAATAGTTGATTATATCTGAAAACCGAGAATGTATTGGCTCTGACTTTTTAAGATTAGCATTCTTCAAATGTGCATAAATGCTTTGTATTTGTTTTTCAAAAAATGTTGCCCACACTTTAAGTTCTGAAGTGTTTAATCTATCTGCAGTAGATTTGAAATTATTCAGTACGTCATCGTCCTCGTTTGTATATTCAGGTCTTTTGTTTTGCATAATATCAAAACTATAATCATTTAATTGTTTCACTAATTTGTCAAATTCTTTCTGTGTCATAATACTTTTTTTAATATATCGTACTTTAATGGGTCAAGGTCTTTAATCTTACTTAACAATATCAATTGTTCGTTTTTAGCTTTTTCTCTTTCTTCGTCTGTACTATCTATACCTAGATTACATTCTATTATTTGACACTTGTGCATAAGTGCATCTATTTTAGTTTTGACAAATTTATTAGTTTGATATGCACCAAATAATTGTCTTTTCTCGTGTTTGCTTAAATCGTCTGTTGTTGTCATAATATTAAACTTCCGTCATTGTTATAGTGTTCCCAGTAAAAACTACGCATATTGTTAGTTTCTATATATTCTTTCCAGTTTTCAAATGCTATTCGCCAAGCATCACGACCATATTCAATCATATCATCTGACATGCCAAACACCTCTACTGAAAACGGATATTTATTTTCTATTGTTATGAATCTAAATTTAGCAGGGTCATAGCCGAGTGCCTCACTATAGAAACATCCTTGAAGATGATATGCATAGTTATACATTTGACTTTTGAAAATTCTTGGACTAGCATCGCTAGTTGTTTTTATGTCTATGATGTAATCATTCTTCTTGATTCCGTCAGGTCTTACTCTTACAGGTATATTATCTATCTTACCATAGTATGAAACTTCTGTTTCAGTAAGTCGTTTTACCAAACTTCTAGCCAAACTATGATTATTGAAATTCTTTTTTATTTTTTCTATAGCTTCTTGTTCTTCTTGTTTAATTATAATTTTTCCTTGATTATCATTAAGGAAATCTTGCTTTATCTTTTTGCCTTCTTTTGTTCTTGCATTAAACTCAGGTAATACTGCAATGTCGTTTGAATCTTCTAGCAATGCTGAATGAACTGCACTACCAAAATTCATAGCATCTGTCATTTTAAAAACACTATTGAGGTGATGATAAACAGATTTCTTGTAAATCATTTTTAAACCACTCGCACTTATTGATTTGTGCGAATGGTATTCATCATTTGTGTCTTTTATTTTTTTCATCCTATATTAATGGATTATTTTTTGCATATATCATTGCTATTTTATACTTGTGCCATATATCATTTAAAAGATTTTTTTGACTTATTTTTAAAAAATCACAAATCATTTTAAATTCATTGTTTTTATAAGCTGTAACAATATCTTTACCATCATACATACGAATGCTTTTTTCTTTCAATACTTTATATAATTCAGGTATATAAAATTCAAAATGCAACATACCTTTTTCATGATGTATGACCATTAAAAACTTATGTACAAAGCCATCATGTGCATCAGTTGTTTTGCTTCCAACAAAACCAATTCTATATTCTTTTTTCATAGTTTTCATTTTTAGTTATACTCTAATTTAAAAATTTTTTTAAAATCAGACAAGTTTTTTTAAAGTTTTTTTTAAAAAACCTATAAAATGCCATCTAAGGTAGTATAAAGCATATAAAATAAAAGGTGATGTGTAAAAAATAGTCCATATATTAGGGTGCCAATGTTCACCACAGAACCCAAAAAAATGTTTTGTAAACTCAATCATACTGTAATATAAAAAAAAAGTGCCTTTGACTGAGGTGCTTCCAAACATCCTATCAATCTCAGGCACTCACCAAACTATAAAATGTGTGATAATTAAAAAGGCATATCACTTGCCTTGTCTTCTACTGTCTTTGCAGGTGTGAAGTCATTCCAAGCTACGTATAAATCTTGTCCAGCTTTTAATTTATTTCTCAATTTACCAATAGTCAAATTCAAAAATTTTCTATCACCGACCTTCTGAATACAGTCAGGATTCTCAGCAAGTTTATTTAAATCAACTTGTATGTTAGAAAAATCTCCGTATTTACCACTCTTTGTCCACCCACTACCTAAATATAATTTATTGCTCATTATTTTAAAAGTTTATTGTTATTGTTATACTTCTTACCAGTTGCACAATAGTATGCAATCTCACTTGCAGTATCTATTATTGTATCGACTGATATGTCTTCGTTACCTTGCTCGGCTTTCATCTTCCAAAAGTCTATAGATGCCTTTATGGAACTCTGTCTTATAATACTCTTTTGTACATCTTCCATCATAAATCAATTCTAAGGTTTTTGATAAATCCAACTCGTGCAAGTTTTTTAAGTTCTGATATTTTAAAGCTATCAGGATTGTTAAATTTATTATACATTGTCATCAACGTAACATCAATCTTGTTAGCTAATTTCTGTTTGTCTAGCTTCATCTCCTTGAGACGTCCTTCTAGCATTTCTTTATCTAACATAAGGCAAATTTATAAAATTATTTTTAAATATTAAAAATTTTTTTTAAATTTAATTTTATTATTGATAAATTACTGACTACAATGTAATTACTATTATTTTTTATATATAAAAAATAATTATTACAATGTAATTAATTACTATGTAATTAGAAAATACAAAAAAAATGCAACTTACGAAAGAGAAAATACAAAAATTTATAAATGATTTTGAGACAAACCCAGTAACTGTAAAATGGATTGAATCAGTAGAGAATAGGGGGAAGTATCAGAGAGAAATGGACAAGGAGTTTTTTGATTTAGCAAAAGATACAATCAATAGATTAGTGAAATTGATAATTCTTATGAACGCTTTGAATGATGGCACAACGCAGATAACAGATGCTATCGGCAAACAACAAGAAAAATATCTTGGTATTATTGACGATTTAGAAAACACATTAATTAAAATAAAAAATGCCAATTAAAGTAAAAGATTTTGACGACATACTTAAGAAAGATTATAACAAGAATGCATGTAAAGAGGTATTTGTAGATGACATAAAAGATAAATTGTTTACATATTATCAAGAGGGTTATCCTATGGGAGAGACCTCACACATAAAAGGACTTGACGAAAATTTTAGATGGCGAAAAGGATTCTTGTATTGCTTTAGTGGATATCCACAAAGTGGTAAATCTGAAATATTAAATTATTTAAGCATACTTAGAGCCTATCACTACAAGGATAAGATTATGATGTACTCACCTGAAACAAATACTGCTGAACTTGTATTGAATTTATGTCAAGCGTATTTAGGTAAAAACGTAAACCCAAATTATGCAGAGGTATGCAGCGAAGAAGAAATGAATAAAGCATTAGAATTTATTGGTAATCATTTTGCATTCCTAGAAAACAATGATGAGATGCCTACAATTAATTCACTAGTAGATAAATTTGAGGAATACACTAAGATAGGCTACAATAATTTCATAATAGACCCATTGAATTGGGTAGTAGAATCTAATGCAGGCGACAGTAATATGTATCAATACCTAAAACTCACATTGACGATATTAAAACAATTTGCAAAAAAAACAGATAGCATAATGACTTATGTTGAGCACCCTAAGACACCAACCGCAATACGTGGTGTAATACCGAAAGCAACCTCCTTTTCTCTTGCAGGCGGAACCATGCATTTTAACAAGTGCGACTGCATGGTAGTGATGCATAGAATTAACGATGATGAAGTACAAGACAGAGTAAAAGGCAGCAATTTAGTTGAAGGTTTACTTTTAAATGTAGAAAAACATATTAAATTTGTAGAGTTCGAAACTGTTAAAATGAAATCACAGAGACTGAATGGTACTTTAGGAAGTTGTTTTATACAGTATGATTTGAAAACAGGTAGATATAAATAAATAATTATGACACAAGAGCAAAGCATACAAATAATAGTTCAAGTTTGTGAGAAAGCAAATAAGAACGGATTATTCACTTTATCAGAATCTTCATTAGTTTTACAGGCTTTAGAGCAGTTTGGAGTAACACCTCCTTCTGTAGAAGAAGTGAAACAAGATGAAGAAACTAAATCAGAAACTAAAGAAGTCAAAGAGTAATTACTTTTATTCTGATAACGAAAACGAAATATTAGGCAAGACCGATAACCCTTGCCGAACAATGATAAACCTCTTTACTGTGTTTAGAAATAATCACAATAGGGAGGTTTTTTTTGATATTGACAACCCAAAAAAAATAATAATTGATAAAAGAAACTCTTTATTATACATGGAAAAAGATAATAAAAAAGTCTATAAATATAAACAGAATGTTATCACAAGAAATGATTTTATCATACTTTTGGGATGTGAGGAAAAATAAAGACCAACTATTTGACATATTCGAAAAATACATCAGGCACTATAAAAATAAAGCAAAAGCAGGGAAGTTTGATTTTGAAGATGATATTGAAACATATAAAATGATATACGCATTAGCAGAATTATTTCCTGTAGATAGTAAATATTATAGAAATGAGCCTAAAGTAGAATTGTATATGAAAGAACTATGGTACTTGTATTTTTTTTTTAAAGAGAATATAGAAGGAAATCAAGTAAAATATTCTAATATTGTAGCAAAGTATTGTTAAAATGAGAAAAACTGTTAATATAAAAGATATAAAATCAAATAAAAATAATCCAAGAATTATAAGTGATTACAAATTTAATAACCTAGTAAAATCTATTAAAGAGTTTCCTGAAATGTTAGAAAGAAGACCTTTAGTAGTTGACGAAGATATGGTCGTGCTTGGTGGTAATATGCGATTAAAAGCACTACAAAAAGCAAAGATTATAGATGTACCTGTAGATATTGTAGAAGGTTGGACAGAAAAACAAAAACAACAATTTATTATAAAAGACAATATCAGTTTTGGTGAATGGGATTGGGACATATTAGGTAATGACTGGGAAAATAAAGATTTAAATGAATGGGGATTAAATGTGCCTGACTGGGACGAAGAAATAGAATTTGAAGAAGAAGAAGAAATAGACGAAGATTATTCTTACCCTGATGACGTAGAAAAAAGCCATGTAAGAATGGTACAATTATTTATGAATGACCAAACCGAGCCTATATTTAAAAAGCACGAAATTAAATTAAGAGAGAAATATGGTACTGATAATGTTACAGATACAGTCTTCGAATGTTTAAAAGAATTATATTTGCAATATGGCAAAAATAATTAATGTAGCACCAATATTATCAGACGAACAAGCAGACAAACTTCAGGGAACTTTACTCCCTGATACATCTTACAATATATTAATTGATTATGATGCAGATGTGTATTGTTCAGTAACTGGTAAATGCATAGCAAAATTTAGAAAAAAAACAATACCTAAAAATATAGCAAACAATGCATATTTAAGTTTATTGAAAGCATCAAAATCATCTAGCAATAGAGGTATTGCATCAGGTTCAAAACGTAAATTTAAAATGCTGAAAGATGGTACAGTATCAAACACAGGACATGCTGACCCTGTGAATTCTAGTATCATAGGTTATTTCGATAAGAATCCAAGATTCCCTTATTGCAGACAAACTGCATTCAATCAACATGAGTTTGATAAATTTAAAAAAGCGTATCCGATTATAAAATATGTAGATAATAAGTATGCTGAACTTATGCCTAAACACTATAAGAAACAAAGAGAGATTGCTGACAAAACCACACAAGACTTTGTAATTAAAAATACTGCATTCACTACAGTAACTGTAAATAAAAATTGGCAAACTGCAGTACATAAAGATGCAGGAGATTTTGACGAGGGGTTTGGTAATCTTGTAGTCTTACGCAAAGGATTATATACTGGTGGATATTTTGTAGTACCAAAATGGGGTGTTGCTTTCGATATGCAAAATTTAGATTTGTTACTTGTTGATGTACACCAATGGCATGGTAATACACAAATTACTAAAATCGATAAAGATGCTACACGAATAAGTTTAGTAATGTATTACAGAAAAAAAATGATAGAATGTGGCACAGTTAATGAAGAATTAAAAAAGGCAAAAGCAAGAGTAATAGAACGATAATGTGTGGTATTGTAGGTTTCGCAACCGTAAAACTAAATAATAATAATTATAATTTATTAAATAAAATTATTTTACAATCGCAAATTAGGGGTTTGCATAGTTTTGGATATACATACTACGATGCTAAGTTAATCACCAAAAAACACCATAATATAAAAGATGTACAATTACCTAAAACAAATAAATTAATTTATCATAACAGATATTCGACCTCCGGAGACTATACAGACCATAGAAACAATCAACCTATTCATGTAAATAATGTTTCTTTGGTGTTCAATGGTGTTGTAGATATGTCAACGAAAGATGAGATGCAAACAAAATACAAAATTGAAATGGAGACTTATAATGATGGTGAGATTATAATACAAAAATGTTCATTTGACAAAAACAAAATACAAAACTTTATCGAAAATATGCATGGCAGTTTTGCAGGTTTGGTGATGTTTGGAGATAAAATATATGTAATACGAAACAAAAGAAGACCTGCATGGATTGTAGAAAAATTTAATTCAACTTATATTGCTTCTACAAAAGACATATTTCTTAGAGCAGATGACAGTCTTAAACCTAAAGAATTAGAACCAAATAAAATATATGAGTTATAAAATTATAGCAGCACAAAAAAGGCATGAAGAATTTATCAAGTCTATTTATAAACAAGAAAAAAAACATCTAGGAAGTTTTAATTTGTATCAATGTTGGGATAAATATTTATCTAAAGAAAACAATAATAAATTTTGGATAATAGATAATGTAGGTTTTGTGAGGTTTGCTTTCTCAAAAAAATATAATAGCTTCATATTGCATGACATAGGTATAATGGCAGACGAAAAAAGAAAAGGCTACGGAAAAATATTTTTAGACAAATTACCTAGACCATTAATACTTAAATGCAATGCAGATAATGATAAAGGAAATGCATTCTATAAAAATTACGGAATGAATAAAATGGGCAACACACAAACTAAAAAAGGTGAGCCACAAATAGTATGGAGCATATAGGGTACATAGATTATCATATAAAATCATCTAACGCAAAAGATATTGACCCTTCAAATGATTGTCTGTCTTATGTGTGCGACAGATTCGAGTTAAACATCGAGCAAAGATATTGGCTTGCTTTTTTATTTGCTACCTGTTATTCATCAACTACAGTTTATTACATATACAATGAGTTTCCTGATTATGAAAATGTAAATGTAGATAGATTAAGACGTTGGTGGTATGCAAACAGAGACAAAACTATTTTCCAAACAGACCGACTTCGAGTAAAAACTCAAAACAAATTTGTCGATTGTTTTGTTAGCTATAAAAAATTATTAAACGGAATGACACAATCAATGTTCTTTGATTCTTTAAAACAACCAACACAACAAATGACTTACGATAATGTGTACAATGTTACCGCAAACATCAATTATTTTGGCAGGTTTACTTTGTTTTTGTATTTAGAAATGATTCATGTGCTTACTAAATATCCACTGATACCAACTCATTTAAATTTAAAAGAGGCAGAAAGTTGTCGTAATGGTCTTGTGTACTATCTCAATAAACCACAACTCAATACACATAAAACTAAAAAAAAACTATTGCCTAAACATTATAATTACCTACAGTATCAAATGAGTTTACTTGTTGATAAAATACAAGAATATGATATTACACATAAAAACATTTGGAACATTGAGACTACATTATGTGCATATAAAAAATATAATTTAGGTAAACGATATATAGGATATTACATTGAAAGGCAAAAAAAAGAAATAGACAAGATGCAATATTTAGTAGATAATGGTGTAGATTGGTCGGTGCTTTGGGATTTCAGAAAAGAAACATATGACAAAAAATGGCTAACAGAATAATAGCAATAGGTGGAGAACCAGCAAGTGGTAAAACAACTTTAATGAAAAGTATATTGAAGAATTTTTCTCTGAAAAAATTCAAATATGGTTTTGTCAGAGGTTATTATAATAACAATATATATTTTATAGGTATATATAATAATGATGTTTTCTCAGGCACAGATAAATTGTCAATGGCAGTACAACCACATTTTGTGAAGTTTTGTAATTCACGAGATAATGCGACTATAATATTTGAGGGAGATAGATTATTTAATCAAAGTCTATTTGATAAATTACATTGCGAAATAATAATTATCAAAGCTGATGACGACATAAAGAAACAAAGACACATAGATAGAAACGATACACAGACAGAAAAATTTATCAAAGCAAAAAGAACTAAGATTCAAAACATAAAAGACAAAAACAAATACGTATTAATGTGTAACAATGATAAAGATGATTTGATAAGAAACAAAAAACATATTATTGAGTTGATTAAAAATACATAAGTTTGTAAAATGAAAAGCAACAAAATACAACACACTAAAAAAGCATTAATAGAATCTTTAGAAAAATCTTTAGGTGTCGTTACGACTGCGTGTAAACAAGTAGGTATAGACAGAACTACTTTTTATAGATACTACAAAGATGATAAAGAGTTCGCATCACAGGTAGATGATTTGAGCAATGTGGCAAAAGACTTTGCTGAAAGTCAATTGTTCAAACAGATACAAGATGGTAATCCAACTGCAACTATATTTTACCTTAAAACCAAAGCAAAAGATAGAGGATACGTCGAGAGACAAGAGCTAAATGTAAATGGTTCTGTAGAAAGTAAATTGATTGAATGGAAACCAGTAGAAAAAAAGAAACAGTAGAATGTAATATACAATTCTACCAAACCCTCAACTGCGACAAAAGAATAGTAATACATCAAGGTTCATCAAGAAGTGGTAAGACATACGCTTTATGTCAATACATAATTTATTTATTGACCACAAGAAAAGATAAACTTGTAATAACTGTAGCTAGAAAAACATTACCTGCATTGAAAGGCTCTGTATATAGAGACTTTGTAGAGATTGCACAAAAGGTTGGCATATACTATTTAGCAGAGATAAATAAAGCAGAACTTACATTCAAATATAAAAATCATTTAGTTGAATTTATTTCTTTAGATAATGAGATGAAAGTACGAGGAAGAAAAAGAAACATATGTTGGCTGAACGAGGCAAATGAGTTCCACTTATCTGACTTTGAACAACTTGCACTTAGAACAAGCGAAAAAATATTATGTGATTTCAACCCTTCTGATGTGATACACTGGTTGTATGATATAGGTAATAGGTCAGATGCCGAGTTGTTTATCACAACTTTTGAAGATAATGCTTTTCTTGACGAAGAAATTAAAAAAGAAATATTAAGAATGAAAGAGACAGATGCTGACAGATGGCGAGTATTTGGTCTAGGTTTAAGAGCAAACTTTAAAACAGGAGCAATATATGATAATTGGAACTGGATAGATTATAAAGACTTCTTAGATAAAGAACATTGCGAGATTGCATATGGTATTGACTTCGGTTTTAGTAATGACCCTACAACTCTAATTGAAGTAAGAAGAAAAAATGATAGATTGTACATACACGAATTATTATATAAAAAAGGTTTGACAAATCAAGATATATATCAAGAAATCAAAAAACTAAATTTAGAAGAAGAACTGATTATCTGTGATTCCGCTGAACCTAAATCAATTGAAGAATTAAAAAGATTAGGTCTATATGTCAAACCCTCACAGAAAGGTAAAGATAGCGTACTTAATGGCATATCAGTGATAAAAGAATATACTGTATTTGCATCAAAAGAAAGTAAAAATTTATTCACAGAATATCAATATTACATATGGGAGAGTAATAGAGATGGCGACAGGATAAACAAAATTAAACAGAATGGTCAAGACCATTTGATGGACGCATTACGTTATAGTGTAACTACAGGTCTTGCAAGGTCTAGAGATTTTATCATTGTTTGATAATTTTTTGTATTTTTGAAAATAAATTCTATATATGGCAAATTTTCTCCAAAGATTAAGAAATGGATTAAAAGCATTTAATCAGCAAAGCACTAATGAATCGTACAATAGATTCATTTATAATTTCTTAGGTAATAATACTATTTCTAACAATGAGTATAATGATGATTATATAGAAAAAGGTTACGCTTACAATCCAACAATATACTCTTTGATACAATTAATTTCTAAATCTGCAATTACAGTACCATATAATATTTACAGAAAAGTAGATGAAGGTGCCATGAAAGAATATAAAGCACTTACATCAAATAATCTAAATGAAGAATCAGTATTGAAAGCAAAGTTATTGAGAAAACATACTTTAGAAATTGTTGAGCATACTGCATTAAGTAAATTACTAGAACGACCAAACCCTGCACAATCTTGGGCAGTATTCTTAGAAGAAATGATTGGCTTCGGTAAGCTGACTGGTAATAGATTCGTATATGGCATAACTCCGGAAGCAGGCGAAAACAGAAATATATATTATCAACTATATAATCTACCTGCACATTTAATAGAAATAAAATCAGATGGAATATTCAAACCTGTTTCGAAATACACAATGTTATATAATGATAATAAGTACAACTTAGATGCAGAAGAAGTACTACACATATCAGACTTCAACCCTGATTATTCTAGTGATGGTTCGCACTTATATGGACAATCACCAATACAGGCAGGCATGAGAGTTTTGACTACAGCAAATGAAGCAGTTGAGACAAATTTAAAATTCCTACACAATCAATCTGCAAGAGGTATGCTTACACCCGATGATGACCAACTAACACCAACCCAAGCTAAACAAATGAAAGATGCTTTTAGAAGAAACTTTCAAGGAGCTAAGTCTGCAAATGATGTGATGATTACTGGTAAAAAGTTTAGTTGGATAAACTTTGGTTTGTCAACTTCTGATTTACAATTATTAGAATCGTACAATGCAACTGTAAAAGATTTATGTAATATATACGGAGTGCCTGTACAATTATTAAATAATACAGAATCAACTACTTATGATAACTATAGAACTGCAAGAAAAGTACTATTTACTAATGCAGTTATACCAGAGCTAAATAAAATTAGAGATGAGTTTAATAGATGGCTTGTTCCAATGTTTGGCGAAGATTTATATTTTGACTTTGATTATAGTGCAGTACCTGAGTTAATGCCTGAGCAAGAAAAGTTAGTTGATACTTTATCTAAATCTTATTGGCTTACCTCAAATGAGAAAAGGGAGGCACAAGGATACGGAGTTGATGAGGATAATCCTGTATTGAATGATTATTTAGTGCCATCAAGTTTTATTTCTATGTCTGATTTAGATATGGATATTTCTGACGATTCTGTTTTTCCTGAAACAGAACCTGAGGAAGAAGTTGTTGAAGAAGAAGTTATCGAAGAAGTCAGAGAAGAAGTTGAAGAACAAAAACAAATGAATGCTAAACTAAGGAAAGCATTACAAAAAAAAGCTGATGACCATAATGAGAAAGTTGGAGACGTTGCTAGTAAAAGAACAAGCGTAAGAACCTTATATGCAGTTTACAAAAGAGGAGTTGGTGCTTTCAGAACCAATCCACCTGACAATAGACCTAGTATGAATGAGGACAGTTGGGCATTTGCGAGGGTCAATTCGTTTTTATATGCATTAAGGAACGGCAGATACAGAAGTGGTAAGCACGATACAGACCTACTACCTGAAGGACATCCAATGTCAAGCAAAAAAAATGATAAAGCTATAAGTGATGAAGTATATACAAGTGAAAGAGAAGCACAAGAAAGAGCCAATGAAATAGGTTGTGATTTAATTCACTCACACGAAACAGATGACGGAACAGTTTATATGCCTTGTGGAGACATGAATGAATTAGAAGATGCATTGTCAAAGTATTATCATGATGAGGAAGAAGAAAGAAAACAAGAGTTTTACGACGATTACCCTAAATCAGTAAGGGCAAATGCAAAAAGGGCAAAGAGTATTAATCAAGAACACAATAACCCTTGTGCAACTTTGGTCGGTAAAGGTCGTGCTACAGACTTGATTGCAGGTAAACCACTATCATTATCTATTGTCAAAAAAACATTTGCATACTTATCACGTGCACATGAATACGTTACAGGTGAATACTTAGACGAGAAAGGCAAACCAATTTGTGGTGATGTTTCTTATGCTTTGTGGGGAGGTAATATCAGAGCAACAAAAGTCGAGGACGATGCTATGTGGAAATGGTGTAAACGTATAATTGACAAAAGTGAAGAATAATGCCATTACCAAAACCGAAGCCACAAGAATCTGACAATCAGTTCATTAACAGATGTATGATGGATGATACAATGTCATCTGAATATCCGACAAGAAATCAAAGATACGCAGTCTGTAATAATTTACTATTACAAAAAAAAATAGAAACAAAACAAACACAAAGAGTAATTTCTAAAAAGTTTGGCAAACAAGTAAAAATTGCACAGAAAAAAAACTATTCATTAGTTTATAAATATTATATGTCTAATTATAAAAAAGCTATTGAATTTTACAAAGAAGAAGAATCAGAATCAAATCAGAATTTTAATACATTATTCAAACAAAATGAAATGAAAGAAATGTACATACAAATGTACAGACAAACTGGTATCAGATTCTATCTGTGGTATAGAAAAAACTTTAAAATATTTATAGAAAAGCTAAATAAAATAGAATTACAAAGATTGATTGACAAAATTGAAAGGGGTCAAAAACTGACAAGAAGTGAATTAGAAAACTTAGAATCCACAGTATTAAATGGCATGGATAGATATGCAACGCAAAGAACAAATTATCTAGCGTTAGCATCACAAGTAACTTCTGTTAGTGGTGTAGCAAGAAATACACTTAAGAAAGTAATAAGAGATTTGATTGCTGACGAAAAATTTATGGCATTAGGTTTAGACCAACGAGTAAAAGAAATAACTAAAAGATTAGATTTTAAGTCAAGATGGATGGCAAAAAGAGTTGTGCAAACAGAAACGACTGCTGCTGCTAATTATGCTATTTCACTATCAGCACAAGATGTATATGGTAAAGATAATCTATTGAAAAAATGGGTTGCAGGAGGTGCAAACATACGAGATACACACGCAACTGCTATGTCAGTATATTCTAAAAAACCAATACCAGAGGACAAACCATACATTGTTGGTTCTTCGTATTTAATGTTTCCGGGTGATACGACATTGGGTGCATTAGCAAAAGAAGTTATTAATTGTAAGTGTATCACAGTACCTGTGGTAAAACCTGATTAAAACATTTTATTAAAAATTGTACTATTTTTGAAAATAAAATTTAGATTATGAGTAATGTAATATATAAACAAGGTCAGATTAGTGACATTGATGAGAACTTAGGAATCGTAAAGGGTTACGGTTCAGTATTCGGGAACAAAGATTCAGATAATGATGTAATAGAAAAAGGTGCTTACAGAAGAACTATTAAAAACAATGGTTCAAGAGTAAAATATCTTTATCAGCACGACATCACAAAACCTATCGGAAAGATGAAAGAACTTTACGAAGATGAAAAGGGTTTAGTGTTTGTAGCAGAAGTACCTAAAACAACATTTGGTAATGAGGTTTTAGAACTTATGAAGTACGGTGTGATAGATGAGAATAGTGTAGGAATTATGCCTGTTAAAAAAGATTATGACGAAGATGGTGTAAGAGTTATTAAAGAGGCAAAACTTTACGAAATATCAGCAGTAACTATAGCTGCGAATGACGAAGCAAAAATATTAGAGGTAAAAGGTGAATATGATAATATAGATTACCTCACAAAGAGATTTGATAATTTAATTAAAGTTATTAGAAAAGGTAGTGTTTCTGATGACTTAGGTTATCTTATTGAATATGAATTAGAAGTTATAAAGTCTTTGATTGCTCGTGATAATACACACCAATCAGATGAGCAACTAACTCGTGATAATACACACTTAGAAGCCAAAGAAGATAATACAACTTCAGATTCAATAATTAATTATATGTTTAACAATTTAATTTCAAAATAATGGATGAGAATATAAAAAAGCAGTTAGACGATATTTGTAATGTTATTGATGAGAAGCTAGAAAAATCGGCTTTACAAATCAAAGATAATGTTAACAATGAGGTTGATACTGTAATTAAAGGTGAGGTTAAAAACCTTACTGAAAAGCATTCAGAAATAGTAGAAAGATTAGACAAAATTGAAGTTGAAAATAAAAAAGACAATTTTGAAAACTCTTTCAAGACTAAATCTGAGGTATTTGGTGATGCACTTAATAAAAGTGAATCATTAAAAGCTATGAAAGAAGGGTCTAGAGGTAATGCATCAATTGATTTAAAAGCAGATGTTTTAATATCATCTGATTTTGCAGGTGCTTCTTCTTCTAGAGATGCAACAGGTGTTCAAAGAGTTGAGGGAATCAAAAGAGACCCAAGCAACATCACGAACATGATGGGAATTATTCCTGTCGGAACAACTAATTCTAACGTAATTAGATACGTAAAAGAATCAGCTTATACTGACAACGCTGCAAATATTGCAGAAGGTTCAGCTCCGACTGATAGTGAGTTCCAATTAACTGCAGAAGATGCAGTAGTACAAAAGACTACTGCGGTAATGACAATTTCACAAGAGATGCTAGATGATACTCCTGCACTTTCTTCGTACTTGTCGCAAAGATTACCTGCAAAAATCAATACAGTTATCGATGACCAATTAATTGGTGGTTCAGGAAGTTCACCTAATTTATTAGGATTAATGAATGGTGGTACTACTTTCGCTGCAGGAGGTTTTGCTAACGCAATAGAATCTGCACAGGAACTTGATGTATTATATGTTGCAATGAATCAATTAGCATTAGTGAATTACGCTGCTAATGGTATCATTCTTAACCCAACTGATTTTCATAAAATCGCATTATTGAAAGACACGACTAATGAATACTTAAGAGGTAACTCTCTAGTATCTGCTGACGGATTCTTTAGAATCAATGGTGTGCCAGTTTATATGAATAATAAAATGGCTGCTGGTAATTTCGTAGTTGCTGATTTTGCACAAGGAAGTCAAGTATGGCAAAGAGAAGGTCTAAAAGTTGATTTTGGTTATGAGGATTCAGATAACTTTAGCAAGTATTTGGTGTCAGTAAGAGGTGTTGCTAGATTAGCACACGCTATTTACTTACCGAAAGCATTTGTTAAGGGTTCATTCTCAACTGCTAAAACTGCATTAGAGACTAGCTAATAATAATACTTACTAGTATAATAAAGGGCAACTAAATTAGTTGTCCTTTTTTTTTATCTTTACACAAAACAAAATTTATGTATTATGAAAATTAAATGTAAAATAGAAATAACCAAAGATGGTGTAGATTACAAAGCAGGTAGCATTGTAGATGTACCGAGTGAAAATGTTTCAAAATGGATTGCTAAAGGTTGGGGAGAAAAAATAGATACAAAAGAAGAAAAAGCAACTAAAGAAACAAAAGAGTTTAAAGGCAAAAAAGAAAGCAAATAATGATTAGTGTTCAAGTAGATTCTGTAACTGGTAGTGAAATAGTTGCTAACTCTGAATTAAAATCTTACGCTAGAATAGAAACGTCAGATGATGATAGTATTGTAGCAGAGTTGATTAAAGCAGCTAGAGAAAAATGCGAGGCTATTATATATAGAGATATTGTTGCAAAGACAAGAACTTTATTCATTAGTAATATTGATGCATCTGGTGAATATGGTAATCTATATAGACGAAGAGTTAAAATTGTTTTACCATATGCTCCTATAAATGCAATTACAAGCGTACAAAGTCAAGACAGTAATGGTAATTTATCTAATATAAATTATGAATCTTTTGGCATGGAAGATAAATACATTGAAGTTACCTCATCACATAGTAAGAATATAAAAATTGTTTATACAACTACAGGATTATCTTTTGATAATTTAAAGCTAGCAATAAAACAATTAGCTACAACTTACTATGATAATAGAAGTGATTTTGTAAAAGGTCAAACCATAACAAATAAATCAATACCTACATCAGTACAAAGTATTCTTTCACCATATGTATATTATAATGAGTTATGATAAGAGCAGGAGATTTAAGATACAGGATAACAGTCAAAAGAAATACTAATTCTGCTGATGGATATGGAGGTTTTACTTCTTCACAATCAACTATAGGTTCTTTTTGGGCAGATAGGAAATACTTAGATGGTCAGATGATTTTTCGTGACGGAAAAAGAATATTACAAACTGGCATTGAATTAACACTAAGAAAAAATACCGCAACAACAAACATACAAAGAGGTGATGTATTATTTTTAACAAATGATACCAATAAATACAGAATTAATCAAATGTATGAAGAAGATTTATACACATATAAAATATTAGCAGATAAACAAGAATAAAATGGCAAGAAAATCAGGCATAGAGTTAAGAGCCTCTGACCGAATAAGGTTTAATAGAAAGATGAATAAGCTAAGTAGATTCGTACAACCATCACAAGGTTTTGATAAACAATTAAATAAATATGTTTCTAGGATTGCTGAAATATCTACAGATTTTGTGCCTGTGATTACTGGTAGTTTGAGACAATCACTATTTTTAGAAAGAAAAGCATTCAATTATGTTGTTGGATACAAAATAAACTATGCACCATTTGTTGAATTTGGTAAAGTTGGTAGAGGTAGTATCACAGGTAGAAAACCATTTTTTAGACCTGCAATTAAAATGGCTACATTCGAATTTATTAAAAGTTTAAGAAATAATTTAAAACAACAAATTAAATGAAAGACGCATCTCACATAATACGTAAAGAAGTATTTACAGCATTGAATGGTAACATTACATTAAATAGTGCAAATGTACCAGTATATAATGTAGTACCTTCTTCAGCAAGTGAACCTTATATACTTATTTCTTCAATAAGTAATATAATTTTTGATAATATAAAAGATACCTATTTAAATAATATACAAACACAAGTTGAAATTGTTACTGCATTCGATACAAACACAGGGGGACAATTAGATGCAAATCTTGCTATGAATCAAATAACACAGAGATTAATATCAAGAAATACTTTTTTTGACATATCATCTGACAATTTTAAGTGCATATCTGCACAAAATGATGGTATTACTTACATAACAGAAGATACTGAAACTCAGACAATTTATAGAGGTATATTGACCTTTTCTAATCTAGTAGAGCAATTATGAGGTTAGAGTTATACAGATATAGTTCCGAAAAAGATAGTACCTTAGGCATGTTATTTATAGTAGATGATGAAACAAACAAAAAAGATTTTTTATGCTTTACTCTCGAAGATGAAAAAAGAGAGGTCAAAGTTTATGGAGAAACTCGCATACCTGAGGGCACTTATCCGATTAAATACAGAACGGAAGGAGGTTATTTCGCTAAATACAAAAAAAGGTTTCCTAATCTTCACAACGATGAAAGAGGTGTTCTTCACATTGACGACGTTCCTAATTTTGAGTACATTCTTATTCATTGCGGTAACGATACTAGTCATACACATGGTTGTGTCCTTGTTGGGGATGTTATATCGCAAAATATTAACAAAGAGCCATTTTTAGGACAATCTTCTAATTGTTATAAAAGAATTTATCCTAAAATTTCTAATATATTAGAATCACAAAAACATCTGTCAATTAAAATTATTAATTTTGAAGAAATCTAAATCACAAAATATGGAGGATATTACAAACAAAAAAGTTGCATTAGATGTCGACGGAGATGGTAAAAGCGACATAAAAATTGATATTAAATTTTTAGGATTATTAGTGGGTGGCATCATATCACTTACAATGACGTATTCACAATTAACCTCTGAAATAGAAGTAGCCAAAACATTACCTGAATATAAAATAGAACAAGACGATACAAAAGTAATCAATCAAAAAATAGATTATTTGATTAAAGAGTTAGAAAAATACGAGGAACAAACTAATAGAAGATTAAACAGTTTAGAAGATAAGGTATATAAGAAATGAAATTATTGAGTGATGTAAGTCTTTCTGAAAGTGATGTAAACAGTCAACTAAAAGTTAATCAAACTTTATCTAAAATAAATACATTAATGGATGTTGCAGATGGGTTAAAAGAATGGGAAGGTGTACAAAGAATAGAATTATTTCTACGAATAGAAAACAAATTAATTGATTTAATAGATGAATTGTAATGGATGTGAATTTAGCGAATGTGGATTTTGTCCTTTTGGGAATTACTCTTTTTAGTGCATTGCTTACTGGTGGTTTTATTATCTACATATGGACAAGTGAACAAGAAGATAAATGAATAAAATATTTGAAAAATTATTTGGTGAAACTGCAAATGGCATAGCTAATATCGTAGATAGGTTTGTGCAGACAAAAGAAGAAAAACATAAAGCAAATCAAGAGATACAACAATTGTTTCAATCTTTTGAGATTGAAATGCAGAAAAATACAACTGAAAGATGGAAATACGATTCAACCTCTGATTCATGGTTATCAAAAAACATTAGACCATTAGTTCTATTAATATTAGTTATTAGCACTATTTTATTAGTGTTTATTGATGCAGGTAAAATATCTTTTGAGGTCAAAGAAAGCTGGGTAGATTTACTTCAAATAGTTTTAATAACAGTCATTGGTGCATACTTTGGTAGTCGTGGATTAGAAAAGTATTCTAAGAAGTAATGGCTAAAAAATTTTTTCCAAAAGCATACGAACACAAACCAAAAAAGAAAAGAAAAGGGATACATAGTAAAAACCGAAATACAAACCAAAAAAGTGGTAAATATTATAAAGGAAGCAAATACAGAGGACAAGGGAGGTAAGATTTGTGCTACCTGCAAAAAACATAAACCATTATACAGATATTACAAAAGAGAAAATAAGAAACCTGAAATACACTGCAGAGATTGTAGGAACAAACAAAGAGAAAAAAATCACAGACATTGGAAGCAAGAATTTATATATAAGCTAAGTGAATATATTGAAATTAAATGTGTGAAATGTGGATATGATAAAAACTTTGCTGCATTAGACTTTCATCATACGAAAAGAAAAAAATTTTCTATAGCAAGAGAAATCAGAAACTTATCAAAAAAAAATTTCACTGATGGAAGGGTTGATGCTATATTGACTGAGATTATGGCTAAATGTGAAATACTTTGTGCTAATTGCCACAGAGTACATCATAACAAACATATAATGAAAATGAAAAAATAGTATATTTGTAAATAAAATATTCTTATGGGAACTACTCTTACTGGAAAAAATATATCAGCATCATATTTAGGTTTACTTAAAAGCACAGATAATCTTGCAATTAGTTCTTCAGCAAAGACTATTACAGATGGTGCAGGAAATGATTTACCGATTAAATTATCAACTGCACAATTTTTAGTTTCTGATGGTAGTTCATCTGCCCCTACTATTGGTTTTTCTTCTGATACAGATACTGGATTATACAGAACTGGAAGTGGTGTATTGGGTATTACATCAAATGGTACATTATCAGCAGAAGTAACATTAACTGGTTATAGAGCAAAAAAGAACTCTACTGCTTCTGCACCTAATTATACTTTTATAGGTGATGATAATACTGGTTTACATTCATTAGATGCAGATAGATTAGATTTTATTTTAGGTGGTAACAGAGCATTTGGTATGACTTATGCAACTGGTGTAAGCACATTAGGAACATTATCAACTGATGCTTTAGCATTAAAAGTAAATGGAAGTGAAAGAACAAGAATACTTAATACTGGTCAAATAAAATTAAATACTTATGGTAGTGGAACATTTACTGGTACAGTTACACAAAGATTAGGTGTAGATTCAAGTGGTAATGTCATAGAGATACCTATTGGAGGTGGTGCAGTTGATGGTAGTGGTACGGCAGGTAAGATAGTCAAATGGTCTGATTCAGATACTATAACTGATTCAATAATTTCAGAAAGTAGTTCAAAGATAGGTATAGGTACTGCAAATCCATTAAACAAAATTCACATTTTAACTGGTGATGATGTTACTGCATTATTTCAAAGTAATGATGCTATTTCTAGGATTGAGTTTGCAGATAATAATACTACTGGTTCAACAAGACCATCAATTGGTGCTTCAGGAAATAATACAATATTCACGAAAGGAAGCACAGAGGTTATGCGACTAGATTCAGCAGGACAACTTGGGCTGGGGACAACGAGTCCAAATCACTTGCTTGACGTAGAATCTCCTGGTGCATCTATGAGAGTTTACAATACAACTTCAAATGGTAATACAGAATTTTATATAACAACTGCTGGAACTACTGGTGCATCAAAAATTTTATTTGGAGATACTGCTGATGCTGATATAGGTAAAATTCTTTATAGACATAATGGCAATTCTATGGCGTTTGAAACAAATGATTCAGAGGCTATGCGTATCTTATCAGATGGAAAAGTTGGAATAGGTTCAACAACCCCATCTCATAAATTACAAGTTTACGATGCTACAGCAGATGCAGTTTTAATGCTAGAATCGGGTGATGGTTTTGTGGGAATGAAATTTAAAGATGATGATTCTGACGACCATTTATATTATAGAGGAGATATAGAATCTTTTTATTTTACTGGCGCTAGATTAGGTATAAATAATTCTAGTCCTCAATACGCTTTAAGTGTTTTATCATCTGACACACAATCGTATGCACACTTTATAAATTCAAGTACTGGAAATACTGCAAGTGATGGTACAAATGTAGGTGTTAATGGTCTAGATTTTTATATATGGCAAAGAGAAAATGCAAGTGCTATTATTGGAACAAATGCTACAGAACGTATGCGTATAATGAATGATGGCGATGTGGGTATTGGCGTAAATTCTCCAACTGTTCGTTTACAGATTTCTAAAGGTGCAATACACGAACAATTAAGAGTACATAGAGATATAAATGGTGATAGCACTACAATGGGTAGTATTCTTTTAGCAGGTGATGATTCAGATGGTAATGTAACTGATTATGCAAGAATACACGCATTAGCAGAAAGTGATAATGCAGGTTCTGAAGATGGTGCTTTGATATTTTCTACACTTCTCAACAGTTCATTTAGTGAACGTATGCGACTGGATTCGTCGGGTAGATTATTGATTAATAGAACCTCATCTAACGGTGATATTTTAGAAGTTGATGGTAATGCAAATGTATATTCTGCAAGATTTAATGGTAATACAACTACTGGTCAAAGTTATGGTTTAAGAGTAAGAGCAGGAACAAACAGTTCAGATAAATCAATGCTTGTAGAAAACACAAGTGGCACAGATTTATTTGCAATAGCTGGTGATGGCAACGCAACTTTTGGAGGTGAAGTGTTATTACCAAGTGGTGAGAAATTATCTTGGGGTACATCAGGTGCATCGTCAATAGAAGGTTCAACTGTAAGCAATAAATTACAATTTAGAACAAACTCATCAGACGCAATGATTATAGATTCTTCACAACAAGTAGGAATTGGTTCGACAAGTCCTGATGCAGTATTGCACGTCAATTCAGGTACAGCTAATTTGGTTGCTTTATTTGAAAGTACAGACACAGCATCTGTTATACAGATGAAAGATACTACTGGTACAGTTTCAATAGAATCAAGAGATGATTTTAGATTTTCTAATTCAAGTGGAGAACTTATGCGTATCGATACAACAGGTAATTTCGGTCTGGGAACGACTTCGCCTTCTGAAAAGTTAGAAGTTACTGGACATATAAAATTAACTAATAATGGCAATTTTATAAAAATGATTAGAAATAGTAGTTCTGCTGTTATTAATGTAATGGGTTTTGAAAGTGGAACTGATACATTATTAATTAAAGGTGGTTCAACAAGTGGAACTGCTATAAAGTTTCAAGATACTTCTGCGGATGTTATGGTAATTCATAATTCAAAGGTTGGCATTGGAACTACATCGCCGTCTAAAAAATTTGAAGTAGATTCAGGAACTTCTTCTGACATAGCTAAATTTGGTAATGATAATGGTGGCTTTGTCGTTGGTTATACTACAAATCTTGCAAGTATAGATTTATCTGCAACTTCTCAAAAATTTAGAATCAGACAAGGCAGTTCTGTTCCTTTAACTATTGATGATTCTCAAAACGTAGGTATCGGCACAACTTCGCCCACACAAAAATTAGAAGTTCATAGCACAATTAAAATAGGTGAAACTGGTGTCACAGGTGGCAGATTAATATCAGGTGATTCAATGATTTTTCAAATCGATTCTGATAATACTAGTGGTACATCTTCTTATAGATTTAGAAAAGATGGTACTGGTGATGATGGTACAGAGTTAATGAGACTGACAGAAGATGGTCGACTTGGTATTTTAAGCACTGCACCGACTGAAAAGCTTGAAGTTGTTGGTAACATCTTTGCGAATGTTTCTGATAGTGGTGGCTTTATGCTTACTTCTTCTTCTGCAAGTGGTTTAGTAAGAAGTGGTTCTACAGGTTTAGCATTAAGAACTAATACTACAGATAGAGTTGTAGTCACAAGTACTGGTCGGACAACAATTAAAAGAACAGGTATAACTGGTTTTGCTAAAAATGATATGACACTTCATATAGGTTTTGAAGGTAACAATGGTCAAAATAATTTAATTGGTTTTGGATTTAACGGTGGTACAGATGTACCTGCATATATAGGATATACAACGACAAGTGGTAGTTCAAATACAAAAGGTGATTTGATATTTGCTACAAGGTCAGTTGTAACAGATAGCACACCAACCGAGAGAGCAAGATTTACAAACGATGGTGGTTTTAGAGTTGGAACGACTGCTAGAATAGCTACTAGTAACGTTATATTTAATCAAGTAACTGCGTCTGACTGGGGTTTGAATATTAATTCAGCTAGTACAACCTCTACACACCCTTTTGGTTTACTTATTAATTATTCTGATGTCTCACCTAATAATACTACACAAGATTTTATAAGAGCTAACGATAGTACAACTACAAGATTTAAAGTTATGTCTAATGGTGGTATAGCAAACTACCAATCAAATGATAGTAATTTATCTGATAAAAGAGTA
>CERH01000619.1_pt1 | contig 32120 bp, 30 predicted proteins | sample 530991 | NCBI WGS metagenome assembly CERH01 (sample SAMEA2621191, study PRJEB7988) | marine metagenome | biome: marine biome (ENVO:00000447); feature: mesopelagic zone (ENVO:00000213); material: "saline water (ENVO:00002010), including plankton (ENVO:xxxxxxxx)" | depth 800 m | reverse complement strand
GCACCCGTAGCTCAGCTGGATAGAGTGTCGCCCTCCGAAGGCGAAGGTCACAGGTTCGAATCCTGTCGGGTGCGCCAGCTGCCAATTTCAAGATCAATTTTTTGGCCAGTTCCAGACTGTCCGCTTGAGGTGACGAGCGGACGCAAAGCTGCCAGTCGGCTGACGACGCCATTGCGGGCGTTCAACCTCCGAAAGCGAACCTGCAAAGCGATGCCGGCCGGTCGATGGACAGTAAGTGACCAAAATTTGGCCGTGGAACAAATACTTGATCCGACCCTTTTGTTTTGATGGTCAGAACAGCCGGTCAAATATTATTTGTCTTGCTGGTTGCCGGATGTTCCGGCGCTGCGGAGCGGCATGCGCCGAATGTCGCGCCGGAATCCGAAAGTTTCGCCAATTTGGTAATCGGGGGTAGTAACTCGCAGCCTGCTCCGGAAGCAATTTCAAAAGGAAAATTCCTGGCCGATCAGAAATGCCTCCTGTTTTCTGTAACCGGCGGCAAAAGGTACAATCCGATAATCGCCGGTGAAGCATCCGTAGATCGTACTTCGACCGGGGCGGATATCGTCATTCGGGGCAGAGACGTCGCGATTGGCGAGGAGATCGTTGTCGTCGGTGGCGGTTCGGGAGATGTGCCCAACCTGACTTCCGCGCAGCGCGAGTGTTCCGATTCAGTTTTTATTATCGGAGAGATAATCGATTCATAAGCAGCGAAGTCCGATTGAATGTGACTGCTTCGTTGAATAGGCTTCTAATGCCGGAAAGTCCGTTTTCCACCCCATTGCCGACATTTGAGTGGAAGCGACGCGCTCCCGATAGCAGCCGTTCGCTTGCTGGCGCGGCGAGCGTCCAGAAGAGGACCCGCACTTCAAGTGCATATATTTGTTATATTTTTTGAAGCTTTGCGGCTGTGAAAATTTGCCCCCAAGTCTTGCCCCAGGACCATTTTTCAGCGTCGATTTGATGCCAGAATTGTCCCCATTCGTCCAGTCTCGTTCGCCCAAATTCAGCTAGCCCGGTAGCCAGGACTACTCAGAGACCGAATGGCGATGTTAGTCCCGACTCGTGAAATCCGCTCGCAAGATGAGCCTTGTGTCCTTCGCTAGACATCCCTATTTTACGCGTAAGCGCGAGGATCAGCTTCGCCAACGGTATAGCCCAAGCGTGTTTCCGGTCACTCCTGATGGCTGATATTGGAAAAAACCGGGCTTAGGGGTCGCTCTCTATGGAGAGCGGCCCCTTTTCATTTGTCATTCGGAATCGAAGGAACTGCTACTTGGAGAGGTTGAAAGAGGTTTGATCCCATCGCTTATCGAAGTGCGCTGAACGGGATAGAGCCAAGGGGCTTCGCTGGCATTTTGGGGAATGCTGTGTATCCGGGGCGCTGGATATTCCTCCTCGTCTGATCGTAGTAGACTGACAAGATTCCTGACAAAAGAAATTGAAAGCTGTGGTGTAGCTGATGCTCCGCTAGGCTCAGGAAAAGGTACTTCGCCTCCATAGTCTTCGCTGTCAGCTTTTCGGGCGGACGAACCTTGAAAACGTACCATCCTGAAAGATCGCCGATAAATCCGACCATTCCGTCGAAAGTCACGGACGGCGTGTACAAATCCGAAAGCTTTTTGAAGATCCGTCCTTCTTTTTCTGCCGCGCTGTCGGCCAATTGGGACCCTGCGCCCACCAATGCGAGAAAGGGACCTCGGCGACGTTGAGAAGGGTCTTTTCGATCGCATCGACAAACATGTGATGCGTTCAGCAACGTTCGACACTCGGCTTCGATGTCGGCGTCTCTCAGGGTCTTCTTGACCGACAAAATCGCGACGACGCCTTCAGGTGGAACGATCACCGTTTCGCCCATTCGCTGAAATACTGGATAGGTGCCAGTATCATACACGATTATGTCGAGCTGAGTTGAGTGTGTGTCCTCTTCACCTGACCTGAACCGATCGTTCTGACCGGTTTTCACTGCTGGCCGGAGAACGAAGCCAGTGAGAACCTCTAAATCTTTAGGTAGGTATTTTTGAAGGTAACTTCGCAAGAGCGCTTCGACATAACGTCCGTCTTCTCCCCTATGCTCCGCTCCTGCAGTGGTCGGATGCGGAAGCAAAGTCTCGAATTGCCGGTACACGGCCAGCAGCGCACCGACCTCTTGATTCCAGAATTCTCTTAGTCTTTTACCGTCCATACCCGTCCTTTGTGACCTACGACACTTCGATCAGCAACCAGCTAGAAGCGATTTGGGAACTGCTGACACGAGAGCACTGGCGTTATCTTCCAAACGCAGAGCATCTAAATTTCCCATGCCGCGCATGAAGTGCCCGCTTGCGATGGACAGAACACCGTCAACGCTGGCGCGCATGGCCTCGCCATGCCGCCTGCCTTCCGGCGAGGATGGGAGGGGGAGGGAAAACCGCAAATCGATGCCCTGACGCGGGCCAGCGGGCGTCAGCCCGCCACCCGGGGGCGCCTATTTGCGGTTTCGGGAACGAGAGGGCGAAGCCCTTGGCGTTCCCGCGCAAGGATCGCGCCAGCGATCCGCACAAACAACGGCAGCCTTGCAACGGCGCGAAGCCGCCGGATGCCCTGCGCGCGCGATCAGTGCGCCAGCGGGCGTCCGGCAATGAGAGAGGCAAGAGTGCCTGCGGGTTAGCTCAAATACGCCGCGCCCTCAGGAGCGCTGAAAGCGCGGTACAGAGCGCGTCCTCCAGATACTCCCGCTCAACTTCCATCTGCTCCTGATCGTCACCCGGATGGGCCGGGACTACAGGGCCCGGTCCGCGCAGCGGATAGAGCAGGTCGCCCGCAAGGGCAGCCCAAAGTTGGAGCGAGGTTAGGACACGGTCGTCGTTTATGAGCCCCGGACCCTTCTGGCGACCTGCTCAATGCAGCCCTTGTTCCAAGAAACTACTCAACGACCGGTGTCGTGGATCATTCGCGGTATGAGCTGATCGCACTCCGATCGAGCTCCCGCCACGGCACGAGCTTATAGTGCTTTTCATCGACCACGCGCACCTCATCGTCCTGTAGCGTGAGTTCGAAGAGCGCCACCACGTCGTCCGCCATAAACTGCGCCGCAATGGCCCGGCAGCTCATATCGGGAAACTTCTGCTCGACCCATCGGATGTCTTGCGAGGTCTGCACGATACCGATCTGATCGTTTCCGCCCTTCGCCTGTACCGGGATGACAAAATGACAGCCGCGCTTATCCAGTCCGACATAGAGCTCATCGATTTCTATCTGGCCTACCCCTTTCACCGTGGTGCGGAGGTGGTTCTGCAGGCTGTAGGTCGTGAGCCCGAGAAAGGTGTCGATCAAACGGTTATATCGGACGATCGCCAATAGCGCCTGCTCGTCGTCCAGCGCATACATTCGGATAAGCTCCGGGGTCGCATCCGGGATTGCGATCCGCACCAGATCTTCGCGAGGCTGGACCCGGTTGGCGCTCACGAGTCGGAACCGGTAGCGACCGTGCCCCGCTCCTTCGATGATCCACTCCTGACCTTCGGGCTGGGTCGCCAGAACCCTCTCCGGCAAGGGGTTTCGAAAGCGGAACGAATAAATCACATCGCCCAAGTTTTTGGGCAAACCTATTGCGAGAACTGCGGCCTGCGACTCCAGCTCGTTACGCTCGAACTCGAACGCGGTGACCCCTTCGGCGTAATGGTCGAAGAAAATCGCTTCGACCAATCTGGCATACCGGCTAGCCACGGGCGCTTCGCAGTAGAGCTTGCCGCGTCTCTTCGATTTCTTCCTGCTTGCGCTTCTTGGCACCGCTTTTTCGGTCCCGCCGCGAGCTGGGGGCGGGAACGCCGAAGTGCGCTGCCGCCTGCGACATCTCCAGATTGAGCAAGTTGGGATCGCCGAGCGCAACCGTTCTATCGGGACGCTCAGGCCCGATTCCCAAAGCCTCGATGACCTTGCTGGCAATGGCCCGCGCCATCGGGGGCGCAACGGCGTTACCGATCTGCCGCGCACCGTGCCATTTGGTCGCGTGCAGTCTGAACCAGTCCGGGAAGCCGTGCAGACGGGCCATTTCGCGGACGGTGATGCAACGATCGTATCGGTGGTGGATCGGTCTAGGACTGGTAAAAGCGCCCCTAGCACCGTCGGTGCCCGCCCTGAGGGTATTCGACAGTCCGTCGGGCGCGAGTCGATAAAAGCGGCTAATCGGCTCGACTGTGCCGGGCTCGGTTTCTCCGAAGCGGCGCTTGGAGATCTCGGTGTGCTTCGTGCGGGCGCTCGAAGTCAGGATGCCCGGCTTCCAGTCGCGGACGTACCCGAAGTGCCAGGCATCGTTCGTAAGACCGCGGAGCTCTGACGCATATTCGCTGGGCTCTCCGAAGCGCTTGGTCGCGACGGCGTCTCCGTTTTCTAGCGCAGGAAATTTATCGGCGTCGGGAAGGTCGTCGAGGGCCTCCGAACAGGTCGGACCCTTCGCCAGACCCGCTACCCCTCGCTTTCCATCGGCAGGCGAGGTCGAGAGGTCCGGATATTCGGGAAGAGGCAGACCCTTTTTAGCGCCGATGAGAATAAGGCGCTCGCGGTGTTGCGGTACTCCGAAATGCGCCGCGTCGAGGACCTTCCACGGTTGCCCGACCCGGTAGCCTGCAGCGTCGAACGCTTGCACCAGTTCATCGAGAAACTGACGATGCTTGCCGACCGTAAGTCCTTTAACGTTTTCGAAAACGAAGGTCTTGGCGTCGAGCTCGGCGACTATCCGCACGAAATCGAGCACGAGCCGGTTACGCGGGTCGTCGAGAACGCGCTGCCCGATCATCGAAAAGCCCTGACAGGGCGGTCCACCGAATACGCAGTCTACAGGACGACTGCCGATTCCTGCCGCAAGACGAATATCGGAACCTTTCAGTTCTGCCACTGATCGAGGGATGACAGCCGTCTCGGGAAAGTTGAACTCGTGGACCGCACAGTGGACGGGATCTATCTCTACGGCAGCGGCGACGTCGAAGCCTGCCTGCTCGAATCCCAGACTGAGGCCACCCGCGCCTGCAAACAAATCTACTCCGATTGGTCGCGACAACTCGAGATTCTCCGCTCGCAAAATGCTCAGTGGCTCACCTAGCGAATTAAGTATCGCTCGTCTTGCCCTGGCTCGGCGCATTACCCAGAAAATCGACCAGCCGGGCTCGCAGACTTTCGAGGTCCTGCAGCTCGCACTGCCAAACTGTCAAAACCGACCAGCCCAGATCGCGAAGCTCACGTGCTTTGCGCTCGTCACGGTCTCTGTTCGCTTTCAGCTTCGGACCCCAGTATTCCAGCTTCGATTTAGGAGCTTTGCCTTTCTGGCATTCGTGTCCGTGCCAGAAGCAACCGTGCACGAATATCGCTTTCTTTCGGCCGATCATCGCGATGTCGGGACTTCCCGGGAGGTCCTTGCGATGAAGGCGATAACGGTAGCCCAAGCTTGTAAGCGCTTTTCGAACGACAAGCTCCGGGCCGGTGTTTTTGGTCTTCACCGCCTTCATGATTCTGCGACGCTGGTCTGGTGTCCGGGTGTCGGCCATGCGACAACCTAGCGCTCGACCCACGAGATGAAAGAACTCCCGGGCCACAAATATGGAAGATACTCTATCGCTAACTCAGAAGCGCGTTCTCGTTTCGTTGGTCGAGGGTGCGGGCACAACGCAACGGTTCGGCAGATGGAAACGCGGAACGGTCGATGCGCTCCAGCGAAAAGGCCTTTTGGTGATTAAGAAAGTCACGGACGGAGATGAAGACATTTACCCGGTCTGGTGCATCGATCTGACTGACGCTGGGAGGCGAATGCGCCAGCTGCTCGGCGGTACACAATAGAGCCGATCGGTTTTCCCTTCTACGCACCGCAGACACGGAATGAGACGTGCTTGCACAACCCTCGTTACCCTGACGGGAATTGGCGGTGCGCACTAAAGAGCGGTCATACGGGCTTCCATCGCTACAAACCCACCGACAAAATTGAGTACCTTTGAGGGTCTCAACTACCTCACCCGGCTCCAGCCGCAACCTGCGTCGCCGACCGCTCATGGCCCAATTTGATTCTTTGAACGACTGAAAACCTGGGCCGTTAGCCGACTGTCAGCTGTTGCTGTATGATCGCGGGGAGCGGATTCTTGGCCTTGCAACATGCGTCGCTCCATGTCGCGTTTGCCGCAGTCGGAAAGCGGCGGTGCTAAATTCAAACGAGCACAAGCGAGAAGTCTGGCTAGGGTATGAGATCGTACGCGTGTGTGCACGCGAGGAGCACATCGGTTGGATAATATGGGTCGCGACGATAGTTCATGCGCCCAGCTTCCGATATCAAATGTAGGTTCTTCTTGGCGCGCGAACAGATTACATAAAGCATCTTGTTGGCCGCAGCGTGCTTGTCGACCTCGCTATTATGCGGAACCATCCCCTCGAGAAGGCCGAAAGCAATCACAGCCTCGAACTCCGCGCCCTTTACGCCGTGGATGGTAGATACAGTGATCCCGGTCTTCTCATCGAACACCTTCCGGAACATCGCGACCTCGGCGATCGCAGCGGCCCCGTCCGCCGCAAGTTTGGCGATCCGGCGCTGGGATGCTTCGACAAAGGCGTCATAATGCTCGACCAGCATCGGAAATGCTGTGCGATCAATGTCGAGCGCCGCGAACAAGGCGTCGAAGCACTCGAGAAGATAAGCAAGGCCGTCGGTTTGGGTCGAGGTGATGGCGTTCGACGTGCGCAGCAGCGACTTTCGCGAGATAGCGGACGTGGACACGCCGGCCAGATCGAGCGCGGCGATCACCTCGCCTGCCCAGCGGTAGCGTCGGATATAGAGTTGCGGCGACGCCTCGGTTAGGACGATCCGCGATAGCTTGTACCAGAAATTGTCGATGTCACGCGCGAACGGAACCATGCCGGGACCGGCGAAGCTGTATTCCGGGAGTGCGGCCACGAGCTGACGCGTCATGCTGGCGAGCGGAACCCATTGCGGACCGACAATGCAGACCTCGTGCGGTGCAATTCCCTTCGTCACGATGTTGTAGCGGATCAGGCGGACGAGTTCGTTTACCAAGGCCGTGCGGTCGGTCGAGCAGTCGAACGAGATTAGACTAGGGAAATCTTTGAATTTGCCGTCCGCGGTGATCTTCGAGGTCAGCCGATTGAAATTCTCGAAATAGCCGACGATCCGGGCCGACGACCGGTAGTTGCGCGACAGCTCAAGTTCCTTGAACGTCAGTCCGCAGAGCGAGCCAAACTCCTTCGGCGTGATCGCGTAGCCGCCAAGCGACCCGTAGATCGCCTGATTTGGATCGCCCACGATGAAGGCCTTCGCCTTTCCTTGCCCTGCTTTCAGGATCGCGCCGAGGATCGCGTACTGGATTTCTTTGGTGTCCTGATATTCGTCAACCAGCACGGTTGCGAATATCGACCCGAGCAGAACGGAGATTGATGGTACATCGCGGATCAGCTGATAGGCATACCAGAGGATCAGCTCGAAATCGATCTGACGATTGGCGCGCAAGTCCTGCCAATATTGCTTGAGTAACGCTTGGACATGCGGTTGCTTGTGCTCCCAGCAGCTCAGGACACAACCCGACGAAGTAAAGTAGTGACTGCAATCAAACGGGCTCAGTCGGGTTGCGGCTTGCCCGCACAGCTCTTCTTGCGCACGCTCGGTGTCGTGGGCGTTGATCACCCGGAAGCCGTTCTTCAAGTCGGGATGGTATATCGCATAGGGCCGCAAGATCCATTCGATGCAGAAGGCATGGATCGTGCCGATCCAGAGCTGGCCGGTGTCGACGCCCAGCTGCTCGATCCGTTCGTGGATCTCATCGGCAGCGCGGTGCGTGTAGGTGATCGCTACCACGCGCTGCTTGTCGGACGTCAGCAAAGAAAGCTCTCGCGCGATCTTGTAGGTGAGCGTCCTGGTCTTACCGCTACCCGGGCACGCCGCCAGGAACACGCTGCCCGGCGTCTCGATCGCCGTGACCTGTTCGGCGTTGAGATCTTCGGGCGCCCAGACAAACACTAAAAGCTCGCCAGAACAGCGTTGATGCGATCGCTAGGAAACGCGGTGAGCATCTCGGTGCGGATCTTGTTGAAGTCGAGATCGCCTGCGCGATACTGCCGCACCTTAGCGCGCATCGCCTCGACGTCGGTGGGCGGTGTTCCAGAGTCGATTTGCACTCGCAACCGATAGTCAAGGATGCTGGCGAAGATCTCGGGCGACACCGGCCGGTGCGCCTGAAACAGCGCGTCGAGGATGTAGTCCGGCACCTGCACGTCAGGCGCAATCGCCTTGGCGAGGATGATTGCGAACCATCCTTTGCCCTTGTTTTCAGCCATGGTGAGCATGCGGGCGCCGTAGCGCGCGACATCGCCGGATTCGAGGTCATCCTGGGCGGACGCGATCGTCAGAGCATCGCTGTAAACATCTTCGAGGACGGTAACCACAGCGGTAGCATTCCCGGCCTTTATGAAATCGACTTCGAACGTGTGGTCGGCGAAATGCGCACTCAGCCAGCTGTTGCCCGCACAGAAAGCGGTGAGCCGCGCTTCCCGCCCCGCGCCCGAGGTTTGCGAGGCAAGAGCGCGCTTCTTGGCCTTCGCCACTTTCTCACTGTCGAGCGGATCAGTAGTGACGTCTATGAACGCAAGATCGCGATCGGTGATGATCGCGCAATTCTTGCGTATGCGGCGATCGTGGAACAGAATCGCGACATTCTCGAAGCCTGTGCTGCGAATGTTGATCAGGCTGATGCCCAGTTCGTCGAGGCTGAGCCCGAGCAGTTGCTTGATGAGGACCGGGATCAGGATTTCTTCGGCATCGCCTTCGACAAGAAGCACGCTCTTGGCGAACAGGAGATTGCTGCGCACGGCGTCTAGGTAGCGTTGGATAGTGCGGATCTGCGCCGGCTCGAGCTCTGCCGAAGGTTGATAAACCTCGCAAGCGCCGCCGCAACGGCCGAGAATGTTGATGTTCTCGACGTTGCTAACCTCGGAGATGTATGTCGAATGCGTCGAGTAGATGATTTGGGTCTCGTCGTAGTTCAGCCGGTCGAACAAAGTCTTCTGGATGTGAGTGTGGATATGCGCCTCGGGCTCTTCTACCACGAGGAAATTGGCGAACGTCTGCTTGACCTTCTGATATTTGAACTCGAGCAGCTTGAGGGTGAGGTAGATAAGATTGGCGCCGCCGAGGCTCAGCTCGTGGATGCCGCCCTCATAGCCGACCTCCGCTTCGCCGACGAACAACTTGAGCGACTGGAATAGCCGATCTGCCTCATCCGACAGGTCGGAGCGGATCGACAGCGACTTGGGCGAATAGGTCTCGCCGGCCGCGTCGGTGATGGTATCGCGGATATCGGTGCGGATCGCGCGAACGTCATCGAGGTTTTGGATCGCCGAGTTGAGATTGCTCACCAATTCGGTGATCGGCTCGAATGCGGTGGGATCGATCTCTCCGCTCTTGCTCTTTAATAAGGCGAGCAGCGGATTGGTGCGGTTGTTCTGAAACTCGGCAACGACATCGCGCAGCGCCTGGATAAATGTAAAGCCGATCTCGCGTGAGAGCGAGAAGGAGCCGGGGATGATGCCGCCAATTTCCGCCGGCGTCATCTCAATCGGAAAAACCACGAGGTCGAAATCCCCGACAAACCTCTTATAGGTGGTCGGATCGGTGAGATCGGCGCTGCTTTTGCCGGTGAAGATCGTTTCATAGTCGGCGAGCGTGATCTCGCTGCGGATCGCTGCCAGTCCGGCAGTGTCCCCGGTTCCAAGCTCGGCGAGCTTGAGGCGAATCGGAGCCTTGGGGCGGAAAATCAGATTATAGGTCGCACGGTCGATGTGGGAGCCGCTGATGTTGCCGGCCCCATGCAGGAACAACGACTGGATCGTTTCATCCTGCGATACATCGGAGAATTCGAGGCTGATGACAATCCAGTGCCCGCGCCAGTCGTCGAGCCCGCGATGAAAGTCCTTGTCGTCGAGCCGATAGGCCATGCGAAGTAAGGTGTCGTCGAGCAAAAGGCGGATCGCGCGGAAGACATTGGTCTTGCCCGACCCATTCTCGCCGATGATGGTATTGACGCCTTTTTCAAACGCGAGAGTGGCGCGACTGAAGTTGCGGTAATTGACCAAGCGCAGTTTCGAAATGTGCATTCTGTCCCCCGGATTCGGTGCTTCGATACAAAGCTCAGATACAAAGCTCAGATGCGGTCAGAGAACCGATTGAACGCGGTCACTTCGCGCACCGGCAAATCAGCTTCGCGCAGATAGATTTCCTTGCACAGAAAGCCGATTTCCGCCTCCCGCTGGCCGTCATCGACATCGATGTACCAAGCGCGTGGATTAGGATTGTCATCGCCATTCCAGCGATAGCCCCGGGCCTTGAGAACATCCTTCAAGTCAAAGGGCGAGTTCTCCGCCCAAATCCGCCAACTCGGACGCCTCGCCTTATCCAACATCTTTTGCATTGCCGGCACGCCGCTTATAGGCAGCGGCGCGGCGAGTAATTCGATAGCGGCCCGACAGTCGTGAACCGCTCTATGCCGGTCGTAGAAAAAGCCGGCGCCGGCGGCTAGATAGGCAAGCTTTACCCCTTCATGCCCTTCATCGATCCAATCGACCTGCGACATCGAACAGGCCCAAGGCTTGAACACGAACGCATCGCTCAGGCGTTCGAGAAAACGCCGATCGAAACTCGCGTTATGCGCGATCACGAGCGAAGAACGGTCGACAAGTGCTCGGACCGCGTCAACATCAATCCGCTTCCCGGCAACCATCGCGTCGGTGATTCCGGTCAGTCGTGTGATTTCAGGCGGGATCGGCGATGTCGGCTCCTGAAACCGCTCGAACGGTGGACCAATGTCGCAGATGAGTCCGTCTGGTAGATAGCTGAACGGGATCATGCCGAGTTCGATGATCTCGTGTTTCGTCGGGTCGAGCCCGGTCGTCTCAACGTCGACAAATAGACCAAGTTTTGTTGGCGCGCCGTGCGCATTGTTGATGCGGAGCCGCGGTTCTAAACGGCGTTGTACGCGGTATTGCCCACTTGCCTTTAAGGCCGCCGCCATTGCTTCAAAATCGTTCATTCGGCTCCCTGCCCCGTCTAAAGTCATAGCCGATTTTACGAGCACGACTACGACTTTACTACCGTTCTTCAATGGCTAAATCTGTGTTGACCTGCGTGGTGATTTTGAGGCTGTAACGGCAGGAATTAGGAATCAAACGCAGGCGATCCAACGGCTGAATTGAGGGCGCGAAGCTGCCGTTGCGTGAAATGCAATTGGCGGCTGAGCCATTTTGAGCAGGTTGTGTCCGGCTACACTCGCATTGGCGAATGCTGTGGAAACCAATCAGATATGGCGGGAAGTGGGCCGATTGCAGACCGTCTGGTTTCATACGACTAAATTACCGAAGCAGACATTCCGCTCACGACCCAGTTGCGGACGTCAGCACCGGCCCGCGACTGCTCGCTTCTCGCTCAACAAAATCGAAGCTAGAATTCTCTCGAAACTGCAATGCTAAATGTTCGAGGCTGAAGCGGTGTGGCTTGTTCCTGCTCCAAGACAGTGAATGGATTTCCGAACGAGAAACGGTTGTTGGATTCATCAAAAAGATTGCGGATTGTGAGGGTCAATCGATTGTGTCCGAGGCGGTAATCAAGCCAAGCACTGACCATCGAGAGGTTGCCCTGATCCAGTTCCAGGTTAGGTTGAGGCGCTAAGACAGATTCGCCCACAAAGGTGTAATCCGCCCCGATCCTTAAGTTTGATTGCTCGCGTTCAAACAGCGATTGTCGTGCGGTCAGTGTAATCCCGAGCTCCGGGATGTTTGGAAACTCGCCCTCTTCGCCAACTGCTCCTTGCTCAATCGCTATCGTATCCGAACGTGAAAGGAAGGCTCTCGTTTCGACCTCGAAGCCGTCCCAAGGTTCTGCGGTCAAGGAGAGGTTGACCGAGTAAATCTCACCATTTCCGACGTTAGTAGTGAAGGGGAATCCATTCTCATCGATGAGGTCTGATTGGATGTTCTCCCAGTCAGCGTATGAGAGCGAAAAGTTGAATTGTGTAATGCTCAGAGCCGGGAACGTGCCACGGATGCCAATTTCATAGAATGTCACTTCATCTGCATCGAAGTTCTCAATGTCAGGGTCGTTGATATCATCCACGACAATGGTCGAGCCTCCTGCGCGAAACCCTTCCTGATAGCGCCCATAGGCATACCAACCGTCGCGCGGGCGATATCCCAATGCGAAAGTCGGAAGGGCCCTAAATTGCCCGCGCCTTGGCTCGATATCCCCCTGCTCACCCAAGTCGAGTTCGGTGACTGTTTCGGTGTGAACCAGCCTGAGTCCAAGAGTAAGATCGAGCCGGTCGAGGGGTTCGAAGTTCACTTCGCCAAAGCCTGCGATTTCTCTTGTTCCGACTTTCAGGACTTCGAACTTGTCAAGATCAGCCTCAGTGCCGATAAACTGGCTGCGCCTGTCAGCGTTTTGAAGAGCCGAAATCCCGGCCAACCATTTGAGACTTCCGGTTGTGCCATTGATGCGGGTCTCATGGTTGAGAAGCTGCACGTTGCGTTGTTCTTCGAACAGTTCCGGCAGGCCCTGAGAGGTCTCGGAATTGAAATCAAAGCGGGCCTCAAGGTCGCTCTCTGTCCAGTTCGTAGCAGAGACGAGGTCCACGCTGTCCCAGCTGCGAGAGATCGTAAGACCCGCGAGAGATACATCGCTGCTAAAGGGCTGAGCCACCGCCGAGCTGCGCACATAGATGCCGATGTCGGGCTGTGAATACTGCCCGTCTTGCGTGTCGAGGTCTTGCTGCAAGACGTCGAGCTGCACATCCCAATCCGAAAAAGCGGTTGTTGCAAAGCTCGCCCGCCAACCCCCGACAGTGCTGCTGTTCACATTTTCTAGATCACGGCCAACATCATCAATATAACCAGGCAAATTCTGGCGGTAGCCGACCACACGAAGCGCGCTGCTGTCGCCGATCGGCAGGTTGAATGACCCGGCGAACGATCCGGCGGTTCCTCCGCCTTCGACCGAAGTCAGCTCTGCGCTGGCAAAGGCAGACAGGTCACTAGGGTCAGGCCCATTTTGCCCGATCCGTAGTGTCCCTCCGATCGAGCCAGCTCCATATAGCGTGCCTTGCGGTCCCTCGAGGAGTTCAATGGCTCGCAAGTCCGTCGATCGAAGGTCCGGATTGGGTGCAGAATAGACTAGGCGGTATTCGTCGAGATAGATTGCGGTTGTCGATTGGCTAGGGCCGTTGAAGCTGCTGTCGGCAAATCCCCTGATGAATATCTTGTTTCTGCCCGGCCCCAGATGCGTCGTCGTGAAGGCAGGAAGGCTAGCGGCAATGTCTTCTATGCCTCCTGACATCCTGGCTGGAGATACATCAGCAAGATCGAGCACCGTCGCAGCGCCAGGGTAGGTCTGAAGTTCCGCATCACTCTTGGAAGCTGTAACAATGATCGGTGGCCCGACCGTCTGTCGTACTTCGGGCGCCGTTCTACGAGGCGTCTGCGTCTGTGTCGCCCGTGACGGAGCGCGACGCGACGCTGACCTTGGACGCTCGACGATCCGAAAGGCATGCCCCGATAGTCTCCGGTAGGTATAGGGAGTACCGTTCAACAACCGGCGAAGCGCAGTCTCCGCTGTCATGCGACCACGGACCCGCCTTGTTCTGATTTGACTCATGCCTGACTGGGCGCCGCCAATCGTCACGCCGGTCTGACGTGCGAGGCTGTTGATCGAAGCGATGAGATTGCCTGCCGGTACATCGATCTGGCGCGGTTCATCGTGGCCGGCGTTGGCAGCGCTCGGCACAAACGCGAGCGCAAAGGCGCTCAGAAAGCCTAGGATTAGCTGGCGAAGACCCATCCATCGGGACTAGTTTGTGCGGTGCAGCCAAGCAAGTCGGCGATCAACGAGATGTCTTCTTCTGGGTCGCCGGAAAGCTGGATTGTGCCCGCAAAGTCTGCTGGCGGGCTACAACTTCCTTTCTCTAGGGATACTCCGACAATCCGTGAGGCATCGAGCAAGACCTGATCGACGCTCGCCCCGGTGTATTCCAGACGCTGCTCAGTCCAACCGCCGATCGTTGCCGGATCAAAACGGGCCACCTCGAGCGAACCCGCCACTATGTCAAAAAGCCCGATCTGCCCGGCTTCAAGGCTGATTGCCTGGTCGGCATGGAGCAGGTCCACTGCGCCTTCCGAAACCGAGATGCGATGCTCGTTAGTGCCCTTGGAAACGTTGAAGACCGTGCCACGATCGACAATTGTTAGATTGCCTACAATAACGCGTATGCCAGACGAGTACTCCGGACCCACAGCGAAAAGCGCCTCACCCTCGATGAGCTCAAACTCGGAAGCACCGCTCGATGCTTGGACAAGCTCCGTATCGCCGTTAAGCGTCACATTCAGCCCTCTCGCAATCTCGAACTCGCGTAGTTCTGCCGATCCTGTTGCGAGGCGAACTGGTTCATCTTTCGATGGGAGAACGCCAGGTATCAGAGCAAGCGAAGCGACCAGCATAAGAGCAACGGAAGCGGCGATCGCCCAAGGCTTCCAGCGAGGCTCGGCAAATTCTTCCTCAACTGTCTCTTCGGGATACTGTTCAAGATAATCGACGAAAGCGCTCTCGTTTTCCGAGACGATGTCATACGCTACGGCATGTTCGGGCGCGCCATCCATCCAGTCCGTGAATGCGGCCCATTCCCCGGCTAAGGCCTCGCCAGCATGGAGTTTGGCGCGCCATTCAGCAGCGCGCTTCATGATTGCATCGGATGGTCGCTGATTTGCCATATCTGTGTCTTTTGACGCCATCACGATGGCAAATCCTCAGTTTGTCTGGTGCGAAGTTCTGCAATGCGCGCGTAAGCTTTCAGCAAGTGCTTCTCCACGCCGCTGACTGAGATCTCCAGCTCGGCTGCAATCTCCTTTTGCGTGTATCCCTCGATTCTCGCTTTCCGAAATACCATCAATGTGCGCTCAGACAGATCTTCCAGTGCAGTCTCAACCTCGCGCAGCTCGACATTTGCATCGATGCTCCGCTCACCGCTTTCGGAATTCTGCTGACTTGTTGTTTCCCCATATGCTTCGTCGCGCTTCTCCCGCCGCTGGCGCATTTTACGCGCATCCAGCACGACATTGTCGGCGACCTTGTATATGTAGGGCAAGGGATCGCGTATGGGCCCGCTCGGCTCTATCCGACCCAGCTTGATCCAGGTGTCGTGAAAGCGATCTTCGACTTCATCGGTCTCGCCCCGCATGCGAACCCTCAGGAAGCGTATGATTGCGTCCTTATTCAGGAGCAGAAGGGCTTGGAGGCTGTTTTCCGGCGCGTTCACGACCGCGCACCTGTGCAAGGCACGCTAATGTGGCTAGAGGCCTGAAAAAATGCACGATCAGCCATCTATCCGAGCTGTAGCGAAACAAACAGGAATGAGCCACTTTTGCCTAAGAAATTCTCGTCGACTGTGGGCAAGTTTGACCGGGCATTGCTTGATGGGCTGAATGGCGCCCGATTGGTCGCAAAGCGCAAGCGCTTCACGGCTGTCCGCGACATCACGGCCCTAGGCGGAGATGCGTTTCTCATTGTCGGCGGACTGCTAGCTTGTGCGCTTCAAGCGACGCTTGCAGGTCCAGTCGCGGCAGCAAAACTGTTCGCTTTTCTTGCTTTAGGACGAGGCGCTGCATGGGCGCTCAAAGCCATTTTCCGGCGCAAAAGACCCTCGGATCCAGTGGCAGGCGTCGAGACCTTCACTTCGAGTTTTCCGAGTATTCACACGTTTAATGCCTCCTGCTTGTTTACCGCCCTTGGCTTTGTTTCCTCTCAAGGAAACGCCGGTGTCGCTCTGGCTTGCGGTGCTGTCCTGGCGGCGCTCGTCGGAAGCACTCGTCTGATTTTTCGAATACACTGGCCAAGCGATGTGCTTGCCGGATACGCGTTAGGCTTGGCTTACTCGGTTGTGGCACTCGAACTCTTGCTCTGAACGACTGAGGCAAAACCTGCCCCGTGTCGTCTCTGCTCCGAAACAACACTTTCGGAGCGCATCTTGGCATCTTGGACAGAGACAAACGCCCCTACTGATTGCGGAGAATGGACAGCAATCGTTCTCGCTGGCGAAAGGCCCGACGGCGATCCCTTAGCAAGGGAGCTTGGCGTCCCCGCCAAGGCACTGATCGAAATTGGCGGCAAGACAATGCTGTCGAGGGTCCTGCAAGCTCTGTTGGACAGTCCGAAGATCAAGCGCGTCTTGGTCCTTGCACAGCAGATCGATCAGATCGCAGTGTCGGAACCATCCGATGTCTTGAATGATCCTCGCGTCGACACGGCGCGCAGCGGCAATGGCATTGCAACAAGCATTGAGGCGGTAATTGGCACACGCCAAGCGCCGTGGCCGGTTCTCGTCACCACCGCAGACAACGCGCTGCTTACCTCTGAGCGCGTAGATGATTTTCTTACCCAGTCAGAAGGGGCCGATGTTGCGGTCGGATTGGGCGAACGTTCGATCGTCGAACAGGATTTCCCAGACACAAAGCGAACTTGGCTCAAGTTCTCTGACGGGCACTTTTCGGGAGCCAATCTCTTCGCACTTACAACCGAGCGCTGTCTTCCAGCCTTGCGGCATTGGCAGGCGGTCGAGCAAGACCGCAAGAAGGGACTGAAGCTGATTGCTAGCTTTGGGCCGATCCTCTTGTTGCGAGTGCTGACACGCACGATTGGCCTAAAGGATGGCTTGGCCAAGTCGGGAAAGAAGATGGGCTTTGATGCCAAAACCGTCGTGCTCGACGCCGAAGCCCCTATCGATGTCGACAAGAATGATGACTTAGAGTTGGTTGAGCGAATTCTTGCCCAAAGGCCAACCAAACTGCTTCCTTCTAGTCAGAAGAAACCGGTTCTTGCTTCCGGCGCAACATCGCCAGCGTCGGCACCGCCAGCACGAGTAGCCCAGCGTAGCTAGCGATCAGGAGGGCAAGACCAAGGTCACCGAGACTCATCTGGTCGCCGAGCGTAAGTATGGCCGTCACCGACAAACCCACGATAGTTGCTCGCGCCAGGACCGGAGATAATGCCCGACCGCTTCCCAGCATGAAGGTTTCGCAGATTGCAGCGAGAAACAGGGCGGGAAGCGTCCAAGCAATGACGGACAGAAGAGAACCAGCGCCCAGATACTCTTCACCGGCAAGAATGCTGACAAAGATACCTGCTCCCAAGAAAAGTATAGCGCCCGCCGGGACCGAGACCAATAGAGAGGTTAGCCCTACGTGGCGCATGACTTCCTTGAGCCGCTCACCTTTTGCCGCCTGGAGCTTTGAAATCTCCGGAAAGAGGCTGCGCATCGCCAGTTCAGCGGGAGCAAGAACGGCGTCCAGCAGCGTCTGCGCCAACCGATATGCCCCTGCGGCAGACGGGCCAAGAACGCCACCAATGACCAGCGTCATCAGAGGAAGAGCGCCTTGTTGCAGAGAAGCGTTAAAGTTTGTTCCGAGCAGATATCTCCACAGGACTGAGCCGGATATGGCGGAACGTATGGATCCCGCCTTGCTCCGCAAAAGGTCTTTGCTCTTGGCGACGGCAAGCGCGCAGACCCATAGGAATGCGTCACCTAGGATGTCAGAAAGCACCCAGGCTATCACAACCGCCCAAAGCGGAGCGCCCATAAGATACGCGATGCACACGCCGATCAATCGTACGCCAGGGGTCACCAGGCTTTGCCAAGCCATCAAATCGAACCGATCTGTGAGGCGGAGAATACCTGTCGGTGTCCCCGCCACTTGCAGGGGAACAATGAGACAGTACGCGGCGGCAAGGTGCGCTACGTCTGCCGGTATGCTGACGATCGACGCGAAGCTTAGTACAAAAGCGCCGCCAAGCGCCATCGCTGCCAAGCCCACGACAAAATCGATAGCAGCAAGTTTCAGCCACAGTCTGCGGACTGAACCGAGGTCGTCTCGCTCGTACGGTTCGGCCCCAAAATGGACAAGTGCCTGCCACGATTGGAATTTCGCGATTGCCGCGACGCTCTGGGCGACGCTCCGAAACAGCATCAACAGACCGAAATCTGTCAGGTCGAGAATGCGCGCCGTGACCGCAATGGATGCAAGGTGCAGTACTGCGCCGGCAACTTTACCGGCGCCCATCTTACCGGTGTTACGGAGCACTCTGCGTAAGACATCATCCTTAAGCCAAACGCGCATCAATGATTCCAAAAGTCGAACTACGCTCGGGCACTATGGGAGTGCGCGAGCATGAGCAAGCAAATGGAAATGCGTGAAGCGGTGCGAGGATCTGAGAGTGCACCGGTTCGTACTGACGATTCCTACTTTCCGGCATTGAGTGACAAGGTCGGGTGGCTAGGCTTTCTGGCTGCCGCGCTCCCGCTTCTGGCTATCATCTCGCCCATCAATCACGACGAGACACAGTACATCGCAGCCGCTCAACTGGCGAGCGAAGGCTTGGTCCCGTTCCGTGACTTCCTCCATCTTCAGACGCCCTATCAGATCTATCTCTTCGCGCCGCTTTTCAGCATATTCGGAGGAAGCGGTTTTATCGCTGCGCGCGTGGCGTCGGGAATGCTGGGCGCTGGGATACTTGCGACCACCTTCTTTGCGCTGCGAACAGCGAGGGTTGAAAAATCGCGAGCGGCCATTTGCTGCATTCTGCTGTGGCTGTGCCACACTTTTGTTTTCAGCGTGACAATCGTTCGCAATGACGCGCTGTCTGCATTCCTGCTCACTATCGCCATCTGGATTGCCGCGAGCCAACTATCGGACAAATCCGAAGGCGAGAGACGTGCGGTCCCCTGGTTTGTTGCGGGTGCCCTGCTCGGCCTCGCTGCAGGCACCAAGATCTCATATCTGGCTCCCGCTCTTGCTTTCGTCGGGTTCCCCTTATGGGCGTTCCTGCTCAAAGCCTTTCCGCCTCGCGAAGCACTTACGCGATCAGCATCAATCGGGTTTGGATTGGTCCTCGCGCTCCTGCCACTTCTCTGGTTTCGCGACATCGCACCGCTTGCGTTCGATTACGGAAACTTCGAATACCACGCTAAGGCACCGCTGGCCTGGTACGCAGCCAATGGGTTGGAGGACCGGCTAACACTGCTGGCGAAGGTACGAGACGTACTGCTCACGCTTGTCAGGGGTCCGGCCCTTGTTGCCCTAGCGATCTATGGCTGGCTGCGGCTGCGCTCGTTCAGAAATCGGAATGTGCAATCGCCATCCTTGATCTTTATCGATGTGCTCGTTTTGGCAGGGCTCGCTGCCACCGTCGCCCCCACTCCGACTTGGCGACAATATGCGATGCCTCTTTTGCCGCCGCTATTCATCGGACTTGGCCTCGTTTGGCAGGACGCTGGCAAGAAGCCGTCTAAGACGCTGCAAATCGCCAAAGCGGCCATGCTGATCGCTGCGATCGTCGGAATTGGGCAGCCCCTTTTTCAAGTTTGGCAGGGAACACTGGGTTCCGAAGTGTCTCCACTGACGATCAGCAAAGAGGGAGCTTATCTCGCTAAGGAGGCTAGAAATGCAGGTCTCGACGGCGAGAGTGTGAGCCTGAGCCCTGAAGTCGTGCTGGCGAGTGGCTTACCGCTAGATCCCACGTTTGCCACAGGCCCGTTTGCTTATCGGACTGGTTCAATGATTGCGCCAGCAGATCGCCGGACAATGAAGGTGACGTCGGTCGAAAGCGTGCGGGCCTATCTTGAGCAAACTCGGCCCGATACCATCGTAACGGGCTACGAGAACTTCGATCATGTCGACGCCCTAGGATTGGAGACCCCGATTGAGGCCTATGCCAAGGCGAACGGCTATCTTCGTGTAGCAAGCCCATTCGGCGAAGCCGTGTTCTGGTTGAGGACCGACCAGGAATGACCCTAAGGGGCAAGATCGGCGCAGTCGTCTACGACTTGCGAGCGAGCGGTGTAGTTCGCAATCTTCTGCGCATCGCTGAGCGTGCCCGCAGCGATGGGTTTGACTTCGAAATCTGGCCTCTGAGAGCCCAGGGCGAATTTGTGATTCAGGCCAAGGACACCGCAACGGTCAACCCAATCCTGTCTGTGCCAGTCAATGCACAGCGCGATCTGGATTCACTTTTCCATCAAGATGCGTTGGCGGAAGCTCTTGGAAAGCGCGCTCCAGCTCTAGTCTTTTCCGCGGGCAATCAGATGCACTGGCACTTGGCGAAAGCTCTCCAGAAACTCCCGTCCGATGTCCGCCCCCGCGTTGTGGGCAGAGTGAGCAATGCTGTCGTCTCGCTTGGAGAGGCAAACCCGCTCTTTCGGGCTGTCATCAAGCCGCAGGAGAGATTCCAGTATCAGGCGATGAACCATGTCGTGGCGGTTTCGCAGGAACTACGAAATCAATTGGTCGGAGGCCTTGGATTGGAAGCAGAGCGCGTCTCGTGCATTCCCAACGGGATCGACGTGAACCGGTTTTCGGGCGGGCAGGACGGAGCGGCAGCAATTGAACGCCCAGTCATTCTGGGCATTGGCCGACTGTCCAAACAAAAGGATTTCGGCACGTTGATCGATGCCGTGGCAAAGTTGCGCACCTCACAAAGACCAATCCTGCGTATCCTTGGAAGAGGCACCAATGCGTGGAAGGCCAAACTGACAAATCATGCCAAGAGCAAGGGCATTGGAGACCAACTTGAACTGCTTGGTCATGTCGATGATGTGGCCATACATTTGCGCCGCGCGGACCTGTTCGTTTCATCCTCACGCTGGGAAGGCGCCAGCAACGCGGTGCTAGAGGCGCTGGCTTGCGGGACACCAATTGTCGCGACGAAAGCCCCTACCGGAATTGAAGAGGTCTTGCTCCCCCTGGGCCGAGACATTCTGGTGCCAGTAGGCGATCCAGATGCGTTGGCACGGGCTATCGAGACACGCCTTGGCCAACCTCGTGGTTCAGATGGTTTGATCGAACGAGCACGTGACTTCGGTCTGAGTTCGACACTCGATAGGTACAGCCAAATGTTCACAGAGCAACTCAGTTTGGCTGAGCGTCCTTCTCATCGCTCTCCCCGAACACCAGCCGCGCACTTGCAATATAATTGACAACCAGACCAGCGATCGAGCCACATGCGACTGCTAGCGCCGGATGAGACAGCAATCCTGATCCCCATGTAACAAGCGCGACATAGGTCAGATAATTGACCAATCCACCGCTAGTGTTTGCAAATACGTATCGTAACCATTCTATGATGGTGGGAGGCGTCTTTGCGGCAAAAGTGAAACGCCGATTGACGGCCCAGGTGAAGGTCGCGGCGCTCAGATAGGATGCAGCGCGCCCGGAATAGAGTCCAAGGCCGATTGCAAAGGCACTATAGAGCGCGGCAACATCGACGAGAAATCCCGCCGCGCCGACGAGCGCAAAGCGCACAAACCGTCCGAACTGCACCTTAGTCTTGGCCTTCTGGGCCACCCAAAGTCGTGTGCACGCCGGGCACGGCCAAATATCGCATACGCTTTGCCTCCTGTCGGCCCCTTGTCACGGTCTGGAGGATGAGGCCACTGAAGAAGAACAGGAATGCAAGAAGCATCAATGCACTGGATAGGATTGCCGTGGGGAAGCGCGGAACAAGCCCGGTTTGAAGATAGGTTCCGACAATCGGCACCGCCAGTGCAATCGAAACCAGCGAAAAGACCAGTGCAAAGGTAGCAAAGAGCTGCAGCGGGCGCTCTTGCTTCAGCAGGTTGATGATCGTCCCCAGGATCCTGAAGCCGTCATGAAATGTTCGCAACTTACTTTCGGAACCGGGCGCGCGGTCACTAAATCGGATCGGCATTTCGCAAGCGGGCATTTCAAGCTCCAAGGCATGGATAGTGAGCTCTGTTTCGATCTCGAAGCCGCCAGCCATAACCGGAAACGACTTCACAAACCGGCGCGAGAAAACCCGATACCCGCTCAACATGTCGCGGAACTGATCGCCAAAAATCTTGCGCACCAGCACGCTCAGCATCCAATTGCCGAACTCGTGGCCCGGCCTGTACGTGCCCTCTTTTTCCTGCTGCCGTGCGCCGACGACCATATCCAGACCTTGCACCTGAAGCGCTTCGACTAGGTGGCCAGCGGCGCTCGCATCATAAGTATCGTCAGCGTCGCACATCAGGTAGATATCAGCCTCGATGTCCGCAAACATCCGGCGGACTACATGACCTTTACCCTGCCGTGGTTCGCGCCGGACAATTGCGCCCGCATCCAATGCGATCTGGACCGTGTCGTCTGAGCTATTGTTGTCATAAACGTAGATTGTGGCCCTTGGCAGCGCTCTGCGGAAATCTTCGATGACTTTTGCGATACCGCCCGCCTCGTTGTAGCATGGAAGCAGGACCGCAATTTCCGGGTCGTTCGCAGGCCAGCTGCGGTCAGGACGGTGCTCTGCCTTTTCGCGCTCAAGAAGCATGTTCTGCCTCCCCATCTTGAGCGCTGACTTGAGGCGTCAGCCGATAGGTGACAACGAACCCTACGTGATCGGACAACTCTTTGCCGGCGTTGGCCGCGCCGAAGGGAATTGAGGTTCTTGTCGCCTCTAGCTTCCATTTCGGTGATGAGAAATAGAACTGATAATCCGCGCCGTGGCTGATGACTTCATCAATGCCGAGCGATCTATGACCTTGTGAAGCCAGAACTCGCAGCCCGTCGTTTTGATCTCCGACATCAAGCGGTGATGCGAAGAGATAGTCCCGCCGCTCTTCCACTGAACCCATGTTGAAGTCACCGGCGAAGACAAAAGGCAGCCGATCATCGCGGTTCTGGATCACGAACGCAGAGGCCACATCCACTTGCCTGCGATAAGCTTCCAGTTGTCGCTCAGGAGGAGCCCCCGAGCTCTTCTTCGCATTCATGTGCGTGTTGCCGATCAAGAGCGCGGGCAAGCCTTCGCCAAGCGAGACTTCTGCCAGGACTACACCCTTTGCGGCCAGACAATCGTATCCTGCGCAAGCGCTTTGGGGAAACGCGCCGCTCGCGACCAACTCGATCGGTCGGTCCGAAAGAATTACGAGACCGCTATCGAGATAGCGACCAGCGCCTTCCCCTAAAAATGCACTTGAGTTGTCGGCGAACTGTTCATCCCAAAGGTCCGATGAAGCAAATTCGGCGTCGTCTTCGCTAGGTCCGCGCACGACATTGCGGTACCCCGAGCGTCTGATAAAATCCTCTGCGGTCTTCCCAAATGCTTCCTGCAAAACCACGATGTCAGGGCGCTCCGTGTCGCCGCAAAGTTGCTCTAGTCCAACAGCGATCTGACGAAGCGGTTCATCACGTTCGATCGCCAAGGGCCAAGGGAGACCCTTCACATTGTAAGTTAGGATCGAAATTTCGTTCATGGGAGCTGCGCTTGTCGCGCAAATCTCAGCGGCAGGTTCATGATCGCGCATACTGCTCAGCGCGAGGAGAGCTGCAGCAAGAATACTAGCCTTTAGTTTCAACGTCGATTGCATCGGTGAGTAGACGACACCCGATGCAGACTTCCTCACCATGCCAGAACGGTCGAAGATCGCCCCTACAAAGCCTCTACGCTCAAAGATGGGGCAAGCTAAAGGCTGCTGCTAATAATCGGGGCGTTGTACATGTTTGCCCTCACCCCCAATTTCAGACACTAGAACCCAAGTGTCAGATGTCTGCTCTCAGACCTAAGACGACTAGATTCGAACTTCCGACTTTGGGGTGCGAAGCGGACGTTCTCCGAGCGGACTTCCAGCGTCCTCTCACTCCCGCTGAGCCAAGGCCGCCACAACGCTGGCGGCCATGAATTCTTCAGCCTCGTGACGACGGCGACGAAAGGGTGAAACCTTCTTGCGCTTCGTGCCCTCTAGGGCCTTTGAAATTGCGGCCAACGCGACGGCATGAACAAGATCGGGATGCATATACGAGATGCGTCCTCTGCTGCGTTTCGCAAAATATTGCGCTTACTTTCGACCAGGCGCTTCAAGCTCTCAGTTAGCACGAGCGTCGAACTCCCCAGCTTGATAAACTCGATCTCGCCATCGCCGATCAGTACGTAAAGGGTGCTGCGTCCAATCCCGAGATAGCGACAGGCTTCCGGAACCCGCATAGCGATCGGTTGGATTTCGCTCTGGCGGTTCTGGCTGCCTCGCTGTTCGTTTGCGCCTGACGTTGTCGACATGCCGGTCGGTCCTTTCATCTGTCGGGTGATGACGGACCGACCTGGGGGACATGGAGGGGGGTGCAGGTCAGGCCCGCCATCGAGACTAATTATCAGGGAATGTGGCCCGATCGCGCCACATGACGATTCTACGCAAGGGCCGCCGTTTTCGCGCCATTGCGCCGATCCCCGAAACAGTTTGAGTGGTATGCATCTGCACACATCCTTGTGAACTAGCGCGGACCAGCGTTCTACGGCATGTCGTGACCGTTTGGTGTGCTATTCGGCTAACCGCCGTCGCTATTTCTATTGAAAAGAAACGGAATTTTCCAAAGGCCGCCGCACGGCATCTCACGGTGCCGTCGCCTATTCCTGCGTAAAACCAACCACCTGAAGCCCGACAGACGGCGCTGCTTTTATCTCGCCATCGTAATTGGGCCCTTATTCTTGGCCCGTTTCTGCATCTTCGCTCTCCTTTCCAAGTCATACATTCAAGTGTGCTAGGGTCCAGACCCATAAACAGGATTCCCAGCAGCGCCCTAATGTGATTCATGTGTCTCCAGCGAGGAGGCATGGCAGATGGTGGATTTCTTCTGGTTTTCGGATGAGCAATGGGCGCGGATTGAACCGCTCCTGCCGCAAGATACGCGCGGGATGCCGCGGGTAGATGATCGGCGGGTGCTCTCCGGCATTGTCCATGCGTTGAAGAGCGGCGGTCGTTGGGGCGATTGTCCTGAACACGTCTACGGCCCGAAGAAGACGCTCTACAACCGCTTCCGGCGCTGGGCCGAGCGCGGCGTGTGGGAGCGCATCTTTGCCGATCTTGCCGGGTTCGAAGGCGTGCCATCCAGGCTGTTCATCGACAGCTCGTGCATCAAGGTCCACCGCACTGCTGGTGGCGCAAAAGGGGGGCCTTGGCTCATGGTATCGGCATCACCAAAGGCGGCAGGAACACCAAGCTCCATGCCATCTGCGACGAGAAGGGCCGTCCCCACGTCCTGCTGCTGACGCCCGGCAACACCCACGATGCCAAGGTGGCCATGCTGGCGATCAATGCCGTGCCGCCCTCGGACTATCTGGTCGCTGACAAAGGCTACGACAGCAACGCCTTGCGCTCATGGCTGATCGAGCGCGGTACCACGCCGGTCATCCCCTCAAAGTCTAACCGCAAAGTCCAGATCGAGCACGACCGGCAGATCTACCGCCAGCGCAACGTCGTCGAGCGCATGTTCTGCCGGTTCAAGGACTGGCGCCGCGTCGCCACCCGCTTCGACCGCAACATCAAGACCTTCATGGCTACCATCGCCATCGCAGCCTTCGTCACGTGGTGGCTCTAATGAGTCCGGACCCTAGTAGTCGATAGAGCACGCCAGTATTGGCGCTCTGGTGTGGGGTGGTCCCCGCAATCGTTCGTGCTCCGCCCTGCATGCCATGCAGGCGCACATGTCCGCGTCGGGATCGCGAGGCCACACATCCAATCACGCGCGATTGACCGCTCTCTGGGAGCGCTGTCGCCGGCAAGATATCGTGCTCTTCGCATCCGCTTCGATCCACCTCAACCAACCGCCATCACGGCGGAACTCGTGCTATCGCCTCGTTGTTAAACCGTTCTCGTGGTGCAGCGCGCGTGCGTCATGCCTGCACCGCAACTGCGTTGCCGCTGCTCTCGGGCTGGTCGTTCGCCGCCGAGAACCGGAACCGCGATCCGTCGATCCACATGCGGTGCATGATCACTGCGAGCTTGCGCGCGACCGCAACGACCGCACGCTTGTGACCGCGCTTAGTCGCGATCTTCATGCCCCAAGCTTTAAGCGTGCTGTGCTGCTTCGAGCGCGTGAGCATGCCGCTCGCCGCCTCGTAGAGCGCGGTTCGAACCTCGCCGTCGCCGCGCCGCGAGATATGTCCGTCGCGGTCGACCGAGGTGCCCGACTGCTCGCGCTTGGGCGTCAGCCCGAAGTGCGCGCCCAGCGTCTTCGACTTGGCGAAGCGGTGCGGGTCGTCGACCGCCGCCATGAACGTCATCGCGGTGACCGGCCCGACGCCGGGGATCTCGCACCAGCGGCGGCACAGCTCCTCCTGGCCGACCAGCTGAACGAGCATCTTGTGCAGCTCGCGGTACTGGTCCCACAATACCTGCCAGCAGGTCAGCATGCTCTCGCTGAGCACTTGGAGCAGCGGATCGCCTGCGACGAGCTCGCGAACGCGATTGCAGAAGGTGCTGCGCTGCACACGCGGTCCGACCATCAGACCGAACATCTTCAAGGACTGGCGAACCTCGTTCTCGATGTCGAGCAGCTTGCGCTTGAGAGTCCGTCGGTGTGCCAGCAGCAGCTTCATCCGGTTGGCGCGTTCGCTCTTCGCATGAACCTGTTTGAACCAGCCCGATCGCACCAGTTGAGCAAGCCCGCGTGCATCGTTCTTGTCGGTCTTGTTGCGCTGGGCGTCCAGCATGCGGGCTGCGTGATGGGTCTCCAGCAGCACCATCGGGATGCCGTGCTTCTCCAGCTCGCGGTGCAGCCAGGCCGACCAACTGGTCGACTCGTGGCCGACGAGCAGCAGCCGGTTCGCATACGGCTCAAGCGCCTGCCAGATCGCTTCGGGGTCGGTGGTCACACTGGTCTCCAGCGCGATCTCGCCGTCCTTGGCTTTGACGACGCAGATCGCAGTTGTGGTGGCGGAAGTGTCGAGTGCGGCATGGTATTGCATCGGGGGGCGTCCTCTCTTGCGGGGTGTAACAACACCCCGACCTTGCGCCTTCCCGTGCACCATGGCGAGATCGCCCGACGCTGGCCCAATTACGCGGTCAATCTTATTTCCTGTCATTCTGTGGGCGAATCCTGACAAAAAACCGGGGTACGCAACGCGGCGTGAAGCAGGGGGCTTGAGCGCGCGATCCTGGCAACCAGACTAAGCTCTAGCCGATGAGCTAACGTGCCTTCGGCTTAAACATTTCAGGATCGTCATGCAGAAACGGCGCTTTTCGGATCTCGATCCGAGCGCCGCCAACCCGTATTTTTCTCTGCGCCACCGATGCGACACCAAAGACAATCTTGAGTGTGGCTTTGTATCGCGAAAAAGCAGTTGCCGTTGGGATGCCCGCACCGCCGCCATATCGCCATTCCGCCATGCGTTCCCAGTTCGGGATTTGGGAGAGGCGCTTGCGATCAAATGGAGAATCGCCGGGCGGCAGCTGGTCATAGAGATGGTAAAGATCATGGCTCTCGACGAACTGGCCGCCTCGCTGCTGCGCGAGCATCTTCAAACTAAGCTCGCACGCCATCTGCATGTCCCACTGCGCGTGCTTTAGGTCCTCGGGCTTGCCGCGCACGATCTTTTCCGCGGCACCCTCCAGGTGGTTCAGGATCTGATCGCGCAGCTGCCACACCCTCGAGTCGGTCTTCTCGACAGTCGCAAGATTGACGCGAATACCTCGCAGGAGTGTTGCAACTTCATTCGCCAGTCTGCGAGCCTTCAGACCATCTCCCTTTGGCAGGGAGCCGATGTTGGGCCCTTGCTCAAGCCACTCGAGCGCGTCCTCATCATCCTCGATCTTGTCTGGATAGCAGATCCAGATCGTTTCGCCGGGCGTGCCAGGTCTCTTCGTAATGATCGGGACACGAAGCAGAAACGCGGTCCCGAGGATCGGGACGCAACCTGCAAAGCCGCGTTCATCGCGATCCATTGCACTCCCGTAGCGATCCGCATACCAGGCCACGGTCCTTGCGTAGATCACCTTAAACCAGTCGCTGGTCAAATAGTCAGAGAATTCACTAGGCTCGTGTGGACCTTCAGACTGGCCGTCTTCCACCTGCGAGACCCAATATCGAACGAAATACCGCGCTGCTGTCAGTGGCCGCGTCGTCAGCGGCATATCTCCTTCTGCCAGTCCTCTATCGATGGCATCGAGCGCCTCGCTGAGCATGGTTTCAAATTCATCGGGTCCAGCCTGACTACTCATCCACCTCTGCTCTCAACTGTGTCAGCTTCGAACAACAGGGGTTCGCCGCGCGCATAATATCCCGGTGACCTCATGTTCAGGCCAATCCCGCTTTGGATGCGCTGCGTGAGATCTTCCCTCTGCTCATCCGGCAGTTCCTCCCACCAGCTCTTGCGCAGGAAAATGTTCTCCAATTGCTCAAATGCGATCTGAATGAGTGCGTCCGCTTTCGCGTCAGAGTCGATGGAGTCGAAAGCATCAAGGTAGCGACCGGAAGGTCCGCGTTGCGGTCCGATCCAGGCGAAGATTGCGACACTCTTGCCAGAGTATGACGTGATCGTCAGCGTAAGATGCTCCAACGCCGCTGTTCCGCGGCCGAGCCGTTGGAGGTGAGTGCCGTCGATAGCGATCTCGGGCATAAACCCCCCGCATCCTACAACTGGCAGAACGCGGTCGAACCGATAGGCGCGGTAATGTAAGCCAGCAGTGTCTTGACCTTCGACGCGAATTCGAAAGTCTCCCAGTTGGCGTTCAGTTTCAGCCAAACCGCGCCGCGCCCCCACTTCAAGAAGGTGAAAATGCTGCTGGATAGCCTCTTGCATGGCGAGCGGTTGGCCGCAGTCCATCATGCGCTGAATGCGAGCGTTCGCCACCTGCACAGCCTTCGTGAAGCGTTCGTAGGCGATCGCTCGATAGGCAAACAGCAGGGCCTCATCGGCGGTGAATTCTACATCATCACCCTCGATCGCTTTGAACAGCGTGTCGTCGTGCGCCTCGCAAAAGCCCGGAAACACCGAGGCTTTCCCCATGCCGACCTGGGTAGGTGGCGGATGGCCATCATGATCCATCAATGATCGTAAGTTCGGCTTAACGGTTAGGACCCGCGATTTCCCTTCCGCTATCGCGGCTAGGCCTCCAGCTCTTTGCACCGTGTGCGAGCTGATAATCTTGTCGGAACAGCCCTGGCCTTCCAACGAGTGGGAGCAGTAACCTTTGCGCCCGCGTTTGCGCGCGTCATCTTCGACGTTGAATACGTTGAACGGCTCTTCGTCCTCACGCCCCTTATGGCATTTCTTCCACTTCATTCCCTGACCGCACCAACAAGGTTCATTGGGCTTCATCTTGGCAACGGCCTTAAGAGGCGGAGGCCCCGTGTAAGGAGAAGTTAGAGAGGGGTGAAGCAGCATCGAGGCGATATCGCGTCCCGATATCGCCAGTTCAATCCCTTTGAGTGGCTGAGCGGATCCTAAGGGATTCGCTTGCTTACTCCGCAGCGCTTTTCAGTTTATCGATCCGCTCCGAGCACAGTTCGTGCACAACCCGGCCAAGCTCTTCGGCCTGCTCTCCAAGCCATTCGAGCTCTTCTTGCGTGATGCGATAGTGCTTGGAGTAGCGCGCCTTTACGTAGGCCTCTTTCAGTTTTTCGAACCGAGCACGATCGCGGCGCGTATCGCGCGGCCAGATATAGGTCAGGCGCGGATCGATCCGCTCGGCCTGGGTGCGCAGGAACCCCAGATTGTGCACGTGCGGTGTGTAGAAGGTGCAGACGAGTAGCACACAGTGATAGAGCGTTTCGGTAGTTTGGTGCAGATCGAATGCTGCTTGCTTTGAGCACTCCTTGCCCATCAAAAAACGAGCACTCTCGAACCGCTTCATAGCGGCAGGAAACCATTCGTCGAAGTACTCTTGCGCCATCGCCAGCGCCTGCTGAGGCGTCTTTGGCTTGGGCGTGTGCAGCTCGGTGTCGTCGGACTGGTAGAGCGCAATACCGTCCTGCTTCACGTCCATGAAGAAGTAGCGCCCATGAGCAAGCCCGTCGTTCACTTCCTGCAGCGTATGGACGATGAAGTTGACCGGGGTCTTGAGCGATTTGGTCACGCCGTACTCGCGCATCAGCCGGTCATCTAGCTTCGACCAGTACTTGACCCGGTCGACCAGCCGCTTGTCGTTGACGATGACGAGGAGGTCATAGTCCGACTGGTAGCCTTTGGCCGTATGCGGTTCGTCGACCCACGTCCCGCGCGCGTAGCTGCCATAGAGGATCACCTTGAGGATGCGCCCGGCCTTCTTCCATTCGTGGCGGGCGAGCGCGAAGGCATCGTCGAACTCTTCAAAGATCAACTTCACCACGCGTTCAATCTCGCGCTGCTTTTGCGGTGGCAGATGATCGAGGTCGGTCTTCATCTCCTAACACCTAGCAAGGTGCTGGAATGGTTGCACCTGTCGAATGCAAAGGCGCGCGGTGACGGCGCACCCCACAGCGCTGAGGAACCGCGCGCTGGCGCGCCGCGCGTTAGCAACAATCCGATGAGGATTGTCGTTAGGATTGTTAAGGGACGCTGTGTGCCAGCATTCCTGCGGGTTTGCGGCCTTTTTCGGTTCCCGATAGTCCGAGTTTCCGGTTCCTGTTCGTCCGAACAATCGGGTTCCCGATAGTCCGAGCGGACCAGCGCCTTATCCACAGAGTTGGCCATCCCCATTTCTGGGGATAGGGCTTGATCCAAGAAGCGCGTAAGCGGCAGGTTGCAGGACTCAAGTCCAATCCGAGCCATCCTGATCATCTGGAAGTTCTGGCCTCACGGCCAGCTAGGAATTCGCTCATTGTGTTCTTTCGTGTCGCGCGATCGAGCGAGTAGGCGCTCCCTTGAAATCGCGCTCCCTTTAGGAGAGCATCGACATAGCCAGCGATCATGTCGGCAGCCGTGATCAGGGTTGCGTCGAGGACATGAATATACTTGCTGGTGATCGATCCCTTTGCATGCCCCAAGAGCGCGGCGATCGTTATTTCCGTGAACCCAAGATCGTTGCCGATGCTGGCGAAACTGTGTCGCAGGACATGAGCTGTAACGCCTTCCAGCGGTGTGCCATTTAGCAACTGGTTCCACTGCCTCGGGAAGCCGCCAAAGGCAGTGTCTGTCCCATAGCCCGGAAAAACATAGCTGCCCGTCGCTGCTTGGTGCTCCGCCTCTAGGAACTCGATCACCGGCAAGCCAACGGGTCGGATCGACCTGCCTTCCTTGCTATCGGAAAGTCGGAGACAACTGCCGTCGAGATCGACATCGCACCATTTGAGATTGATGATCTCGCTTCGCCTGCAGCCAGTGAGCGCGATCTGGCGAATGATGTCGGTTGATGGCCAGAACTGTTCCTTCTCTTTCGCTTCGATGAGCAGCTGGCCCAGAATGCCATATTCGGCCTCGGTTAGCCTCCGCTCACGAACCTCGTATTTCGGCTTCTTGATGCCGTGCGCTGGATTTCGTTCGATGACCCCCAAGTCGATTGCGTAGGTGAGGATGCCGCCGATCAGCCCTAAGGTGCGTGTGGCGGTACCTGGACCTCCCTTCACAATTGACTTCCCGCGCAGCTTTCTGGTTTTGACGACAATGCGCGACCGGCCTGCAATGATGTCGCGCATAATCTTGACCATGTCAGCCCGGGTGAGATCCTTGACGCGCCGACCACCCATCAATGGAATGATGTGTCGCTTGATCCGTCCGATATCCGTATCGATCGTGGATTGCTTTTTAGGTCGTCCACCCTTGCCGAGGATGAGACCGTCTTCGAGGTCTTGGATGTAGCGCTCGCAGAGCTGCTTCATCGTCATCGCCTGATGATCTTCCAGTCGCTCCTCTGCCGGATCATCACCGGCGGCGACACGACCCAGCTGAGCCTTGGCCTCGCGCCGGGCAAGCTCGGCAGTCCAGACTCCATGCAGCCCAATCGCCATTCGCCGCGATCTTCCGCTCTGGCGGTACTGGACGATGTAGCTACGTTTGCCTGAGGGGAAGACGCGCAGCCCGAAACCGGGTAGTTCTCTGTCCCAGAGAATGTAGTCCTTAGTCTTTGCTTCGGCTGCTTCGACAGCGCGTTTGGTCAACTTGACCATGGCGATCTCCGTCTTAGAGCCCCGAATTCGCGTAAGCGTGAAGGAAGCACGCTGTTGCAAGTCGAGGCGTAAACGCGGTTACGCCAGCGCAAACTGCAATCAATCTAAATCACTTAATAACAGTAGTTTAGAGTAGAATTTCTAAGTCTGGCGTACCGGTTTTGTACCGGCTCCGAAGGCAGAGGCCACAGGTTCGAATCCTGTCGGGTGCACCA
>CERH01025728.1_pt1 | contig 33297 bp, 54 predicted proteins | sample 530991 | NCBI WGS metagenome assembly CERH01 (sample SAMEA2621191, study PRJEB7988) | marine metagenome | biome: marine biome (ENVO:00000447); feature: mesopelagic zone (ENVO:00000213); material: "saline water (ENVO:00002010), including plankton (ENVO:xxxxxxxx)" | depth 800 m | reverse complement strand
GTCCAACAATCTAATGCTGCGTTAAGCACTGGAAGATCGAACTTGCGTATGTTATGACCGAGAATAACTCCACCTGCGTCTATGTGTTTTTGTAGATGGTCGCCTAATTCTCTTGGGTGTAAAGGATGAACTTGAGCGCCGTCTACCTCAATTTCTTCTTTACTGAATACATGACCGTCACTCCCATCCCATGTACAAACCACTGTTGGTTCAAATAGTGAGTGTTTATCCCACCCACCGATCTCCCATGAGTAGTTTCCTGTTTCAATATCAAGCGCCATTACGTCTGTCATCAAACCACCTCATCCTTTAATCGTAGATAAACGGTCTTGCCATCCTTGGCTGTATCGAATAGGTGCTGTGCCCATTTGTTGAAGCGATTCCATGCAGTGCCTCTTGTAACTTGTTGCACTGTTTGATACTGCTTTATCATCTTACTCTTAGCACGCCAACCTTCCCCTCTCTTGTCTAACTCTACTGGAGGTATCTTCTGATAAGTGTCCATCCAGTCTTTACGATGCATTGATTTGATGGCATCTTTAGAGCCAATCTCGACCTCACCTTCTAACCATGATATGAGATTCTTGAATAAATCGTACAGAATATCTTTAGCCATATCCAGATGCTCACCAGTAACTACCCATGAGTCATCCATCATAGCAATGTGTGTAGCAAGAATAACTGAGTAATTTTCCATGGCTGGAAGGAATGATGACACGATATCTTTCAAAGCAAATTCCATATCATTTAGTAGTGAGTAGAAATCTTCGACTACATCATAAGACGCCGCCCTAAATGTTTCATCTACGGTGAACATTCTATCCATACAAGATTGAACGAGTTCTTCTTGCTGGTCTCTGTCCATCTCATCCCATTGCATAACATCACAATCAGTAAGTTTGAGAACGCGATACAATAACCGCTTCTCAAGACCAGTGAAGTAATTAACTATGTCTTCGTAATCTACTTTCGTTTTAGGAGTGGTAGTGAATGCTTTTTCCATACGCACCATACTCACTCCCATACGTCTGTCCATACTCCAATGAGACCAAAAGAGAAGCACACGCTGGAAGATACCTTTTGTAAGAACATAATCTTTTACACCCTTTGGTGGGTATGTGGTAATCCACAATGAGGCTAATGACTCTGTGCTTATCGTACGACCACTCATGTGTTTTTCTAAGATGTTGCTGTTACTCCCTATGGGATTACATGCTTGTTGAAGATATAGCACTGTTTGCTTACTATGTTGTCCGGGGTCAAGTATTACCGATCCTTCATCAAAGTTCAATGCTTTCTGTCCACCAAGCATACCTTTTGTTTGAACAGTGATTTGCTCTTTCTTCCCATGCTCATTTGTAACTGTTTCAGAAACAACACCTCCTATCAAACCTGCATCAGTGCCAGCAGTATATCCTGTACTCTCTATACCACAATCTTTCAACACATCTCCAATAAACTCCCATGCAATGGACTTACCAGTTCTTGATGGCTGAATCCAAAATACATGAACACGAGGGTCAAGATGACTCCCATCCCAAGGTATGCGTACATACTTAGCAGCAATTTGTCCTTGGACAAAGAAGAAGGAAAGCATAGCAGGTATGTCATTATCTATACTTGTCCTTCCAAACCGTTCTACATACCCTTCAAAGAAAGGATACTTTCTTACAACCTCATACGACTTTGCATCTCTCATTTTTATTCCTCTTTCTACTGATTTATATACTAATTAACGGCGCACTGTTCTTTCGATGTGAACTGGCTCTTCACTTGTCAACACCTCGATGATTAACGCTCGCTTCTTATCTCCTAATCCCTTCACTTGTTTGAGTACCTCTGGGTACGCCATTTCCTCTATGGACCCACAAATACTCATGAGTCTATCTACGAGTTCAGGCCCAAGGCCGGGAATTGCAAGTAACAGATCTTTACGCACATCATTTGTTGATACACGTCTCACTGCTTGAGCACCATGTCTGCTCGCTGGTTTGTGTAACTTACCATGTAACTTGGTAACAAAGAGTGCAGCCTCGCTGATATTACCAGCATAGAATACTTGGCACTCAAAGTCAGCCATGATACGTGCTATGATACCTGTGAGTTTGTTCTGTATAGCAGAGTAAGTTACTTTCTTACCGCTGTTCTTAGCCATCGCTACGTACTGTTGAATCGAGCCGTGTATTACTAAGAAGAAGCGCTCATAGTTTGCATCCATGTTATCGAGTTGCCTCCATAGATGACCACTATGAGTAGATTGAAACAAGTCATTGATGCTCTTGGCTTCTACACAAGCACCACCGAGAAGGTAGTCACCTACGACTAAAGTTTGTCTTGTAACATTCAAGCCCTCCTTACGAGCCTTACGTTCTATAGATTCACAGAGCGACCCACGCTCATTCGTATCAATGATAAGATCAGGCTTGGGCATTCTCCCTTCTCTCCCTTCTTTTCCTCTTTGCATAACAAGCGCTACACTCAGTTTTCCATTCACCATCTAACTTAATCTTAGCCTGTTTCTTTTTACTAATTATTTCCTCAAAGCAAAAGTCACAGTGCAATGGTTTTTCCAAACCCTCTGTGCTAGTCAAGTCGTACAAATTAGTGGCATAAGACCCTGATAATTTTCTTTGAGTAATTCTTTCCATTCTTGCTCTTGCCTCTAACACTTTGAAATCAGGGTATTTAGTTAAGATATTACTTAGTTGATTCATTGTAGGCCCATCTCTTCTTAGGTCAGTTTTTGCTTTAATCTCTTGAGCAGTACAAGGTCTACCAATACCATACATCACATTTCTTATCATTAGTATCATCTCTTTCCTTCTCTGCATTAATGTCATTCGTACTCACCACTTGTCCCATCATAATAACCGCATTGTCCTATACATAGACCATCATTGATGATGGTCGAACAAGAGGCTGCGGCATAGCCCCTGTTCCCTCCGCTACCGAACACTATACTTTCAACTTGTTTCCTAGTAATATTCGGATTATAATCTACCCATCCTTGTCTGGATATAATGTCGCATATTCTTTCAGAGTGCTCTGCTTTATCTTCATCACTCACTGCATCAGGATGGAAGAACCATCTAAAACGCGCAGCCAAATAAGATACGAGATGGAAGCGTGCTTTGTGTACAGGGTTGCCCTCTCCTAGCGCAGACTGCGCGAGGCAGGGTAGCACTATTATATCGTCTAGTGTAACATCAGGTAAATCATCTACCTTCTCTACTACTCTTGAAAATGAGTTCTTTCTTTCAGCCACCACTATGGTTGTTTTATTTCCACCATGAGTAATGTAGCCTCTTCTTGGCTCTTGGGCCAACTCCATTATCTCATCGTGAGTTAGGTTGAGTATCTCATCTGATTCAAGTGGTATACTCCAACAGCCTCGTTTACTGTTGTATGAGTTCGGTATACGAATCATACCACTGGTATCAAATGCAACTGTTGGATCGTTACATGATAGATTCAACTTCTTGTGCCATTGTGCCATTAACTTTCTTCCACCGTCTTTCACCCTAGCAACTGAGTATCCGTCAGATGGTGTATATGTTTCAGATAGTGGAACCCATATGTGGAATCCCCCACCACTGAACCAAATGAAGTGCATAATATCCTCTGATAGGAAGTAACGATGAAGTCTCTTTACTTGTTCATGCATGAACGAGAACTCGACATTAGCCCCTCTGTTCTTGAAGTCTTTACAATCAAAATCCATGACGAAGTGACGAATGATAGGTGTATCATAATCCACTCTATGATTCCTTGGTGGTTTAGTTGCTCTAAAGCCATAAGCAGTGAAGTAAACATTACCACTACCGTTCTTACCCTTCCAATATTTCTCTAATTCATCCCAGTTGTTTACACAGTAACGTCCACCAGATTGCCCGTCACTCCCCATCTCTAATACTTCTCTTGGAAAATCCAGTTGAATGAACATCAGTAATCCTCCTTGATACGTTTTATGATTTTCTTGAATGTGTCCTTGACCTTATTTTCTACTAGGGCTTGTGGGTGTATAGTGATTACAAAGTGCGCTCCTACTGGTTCAGGTAAACCATCATCATCTCGATCTGTATAATCACCAAGAGTCATTTGTTTGAACTTCCTGATATGATAATCTCGTTCAATAGGATTAGTCATAATCTCGAAAGACGATGAAGGGAACACCCCTTCTAGTGCCACCTTAAAGAGGGATTTAACTGAGCGGAGTTCATGACTCTTCATTTAACTCCACCTTCCAATACGGACACTCATGCATCAAATCACACCATTCGCACTTGAATGTGTCATGCTTCTTCAACAAAGGAGCGGGTGTAAATTCACCAGCGAGGTGTGCATCTACTAATCTAGTTAAGCGCTTCTCTACAGTCTTAGGTGCATAGCGTCCACCTGTACCATTGACCTTTTCGTATTCCCACTTAGGCCCAACACCACCGTTGATACCCCCACCGGGAAACTCCCATCCCCATGCGACTACAGGGAGGTATTCCATGTGAGGACTATGCTCAAGCATCATGCGATAGAACTGCATCTCTGCTCGCATGTTAGCACGTTTATTGTCCTTCCACTTCCCTGTCTTTAATTCCATTAACACAGTACCAGTCTTATCATCATCTAAGAACATCCGATCGATATATCCTTTCATATGTATTGGTACGTCTTCACCATCACTAGACGTGACTATACGAGTGCCATGAATCTCTGCTTCATTACCAACAGGGAACCAGTCCCTCACTGTCTCAGTATCGAAATGTTGCAACCGTTCAAACTGCCACTTGACCCATAATCGTAATTGCTCAGGCTCTCCGTACACATACGGTTCGGGTGGAGTTGGTAATGTATCAACACACAAAGAAAGAGCCTGTTCTTTCCTCCCCATCTGTGTTAGTTCTAGTACAGCGGGCACTACCTCTTCCATGGCCTTCCACCAGTATTCAACTGCATCGTGTACATTCGATCCTCGGATATGGTAATCTTGTTCTTCACCTCTCATACCAAGGATATTCTGTAAGTAATATTGTTGGGGACACCAATCGAATGTCCCAAGCGATGACTTAGTGATACGGAGTATCTTATCTTCCATATCAGGTTGCCAAGCATACGTGCTTTTGTTGTATGACTGGAGCATATCCTCATGAGCGTAATTATCACGCTCGTTGTTTCCACCTTCGGGATTAGGATTCCATCTCATTCATCTGTCTCCATTTCAATTAATTTCTGTAGATACACTGCAAGGTCCATCGCCTCTTCTTGAGCATGGATAAGCCATTCGAGACGAGATAGGGGAGCCGTTTCCATGGTCACGCCGTACTTAGTCTTACCTACGTCTGACCTTGCTTGAATCTTCTTACATACTTCATCTTCTATTCTACTCATTCTTCCTCGCCTCCAAACTTGAATCCATATTCATCCAGTGTGGTCTGTCGCCACACGCTTTTCTTTCTCAATCTCTTAATCCATTTCCACATTATATCACCTCAAAAATACGATTTTATCTTTAATCCTCCAAGAGCATCATCGATGGCTTGCCATCCCAAACTCTCATAGATACGTTGGAGTTTAGAGCGAACAAGAACATCAAGAACTTTATTCCAATCAATGTCTACATCCGCTAGATCTTCAGGCTCTCTAAAAGCAGTATATGGTTGCTCTTTGTTGAGAGTGTACACCCAAGAAACACTGTCTCCCTGCTTCCATTCTTCTCCAATCTCTGCTGCATTATAAGCAAGTGCAGCCTTGACACCGGGTGTAGGTGATTTGTAATCCTTGAACGGTTTTGATATTCGAGTAGAACATGCAACGTCAGTGATTGGTATGCTACCATCTTGAACCTGAACTGCTATCTTACGTAACGCAGATGTAACCTCATCCTCAGATGCACCATGTCCTACTAACTCCATAGCAATGCTTTGAACTCTTTTTGTGATAGGGGCAGAACTAGATGCCTTGATAGCATATCCAGTTACTTTCAGTTGTCCCTTCTCACTCTTAGGCCACGTCTTGTAACCAAAGTAACGATTCTTCACAGGGGCAGTTGTCCAGTAATCAAAGTAGGCTTCTAACTCCACGTCCATATGTGAGAGATTCAATTTCTCTCGCGCTGTCTTAGTAAGGTGTTCGGCTAAGTCCTCAGCCTTATCGAATGGAACTTGAATAAATGCTGAGTCTGTGTGACCATAGAGAGACTTGTAACCCTGCTCTTCACTTTCACTTAGTAAGTGACGAATAGCCTCACGACCTCTGAATGTAATAGATGATGCGATGTCATTCTCTACCCACATGCCTTGTACAGATTTCATACCGCACATACCATAGAGAGCGTTGACTGCAACCTTCGCTGCTGTCTGCAACATGTCATATCCAAGACGCTCTTCTGATGTCTTTGCATCCTTCATCTTCTGTTTGAACTCCTTACGCAACGCAAGCATCTCTTCTACAATAGATGGGAGTAGACCCTTCTTTGTCTGATCCCAGAATGTTCCGTTACCTAACTCCTTGATACCCGGACCCGGTCCTTGTCTCTTAGTGGTGTAACACAAGTTGTCACTCAATATGATGTTTGGATATAGAGAGGCATAGTCCACTATTGCAACTCCCTCATGACGACCCGGCACAGGGTCAGGAATGTGTGCTGCAACCAACGGTTCACGGTATACGTTCTTCGCGCTAGGTGCTTTGAGTTCAGTTCTTCTACCCACTAAACCTCGGAAATATCGAGTTACTTTGTGAGTACTTCCCCATGAAACACCACAGAGTTGTTGCATAGCAACGAAGAACTCTATGGCATTCAACCTCCCAGATATGGCTGAGAGCAATGTAGTATCACGTAAACAGTAATCAACGAAATGGTCATAGTATAACTGCCAACCATTATGAACTGTCATGCCCTCGATTTCCTCCGTCAACTTGGAGCCGAGACCAAGTAATTCAGCAATAGTATTCAACTTACGATTGGGTAGTTGTCCACGCCCTGACTTCTGCCATAGTGTTTCAAACCCACTACCTGTCTGCCAACGCGAGGCAGAGTCCCAACACAATCTACCCTTGATGGGTTGTTGAGTTTCTTTGTACCCCTTGTCCTTGAACGGAGGGGTTGCTCTTCTCACAGGAGAGAGGCGGTCAGGATTCTCTAATCGGTTCATCAGATGTGGAAGGTCAGCCCACATGAGAGCATGGGCTACAAGAATATCCGGATCGCGCTCTTCAAGTAAGTCCAAGAATGCATCGTGCATTTCAGCCTCACTACCAAACTCATGTAGGAAGTATCCACCTTCCCTTTCAATCCAATTTACTTGCATTGTATCTACATCAGGTCTCCAAGCAAATACAGTGGGATACTCCATGTCAGAATCAACTACAGCCATCACAGTGGTGAAGTCTCGTTTTGTATGCCACTCTAAATCAAAGTACCATACACGAGGATGAAACTCAGGAATTTTATCAGGATACAAAGTCAAAAGAATTTGGTCATTGTAATTCAAGTCTGCTTCATAAGTAGACATCTCACTCTTGATATCCCACAGGTCAGTCGGATTGTGTATTGTAAGTTTGATTAACTCACGACCATCAAGGCCCGTAGCAGTTTCATCAAAATGTATTCTTACATCTGGATAACGCTCAATCAAGCGTTGCAATTTCCAATTAGGTGAGTTCTTTGGAATCCAACAAAATGGTTTAACGAAATCAGGATCGCCCTTCTCGATGTATCTCTCTGTGAGGTTCCCATCTTTATCACGAGTACGAAGGTAAAGGATTACCTCGCCGTTTCTCATGAACCAATCAACAATCATTTCTTCACCTCATTTTTCTTGGTCGATTACAATCAACATATCCTCACCTTGAGTAAGCACCAAGACACAGCCATCTCCAAACTTAAAGTCAGCAGATGTAGGACTTAGTAATCCTATGCAGTCCATAAAGTATGGGCCGAAGTATGCCTCTTGTCTGATACTAGGACCATCACCATCCTTGATGTTCACCGTAGTAAACAAACGCGCTTCGTGTCGCTTGCCTGATGATAGTCCCATTTTTGAATCATCCATATCCACGGCCAATTTGAACACTGGGCTGTTCTTTAGAATGCCTCGCATCTTCGGAACTGCTTCAAGTTCACTTAGATTGATTGTGCCAGTTACAGTAAGAGGACCGTGACTAAAGAACTGCCACTTACCCTCGTCTGCTTTCTCAATGAGTTCATCAAACAAACGCACTCTAGTGCTAGATGTAATCGTGCTCATGGTAGGGAGGTCAACTTTAGTTGAGCCAGCAGATACCATGAGTGACTTTGTTGTAGAGAGTTGACTCAAAACTACGTTGTCACTTTTGGATGCCTTGAGAAATTTACACAACTTATCCAAGTCAGATATGTGGAAGTAACCTGTATCCTTTACATCAGACACAGGTATACTCTTACACAGGTAATGAGTGATGAATGCTATTTTACCAATCATTCTATCCTTCTCTACCTTTACTTTCAAATCAGTGGTGTTAGCACCAAAGGACGAAAAGAATGCTACTGCCCTCTTTCTATCAATCGTAAGCACTGTCATTATAGCGACCTCCTATAGGGTCTCCTTCTCCCTTGCATACCAACTCGTTGCTCAGGAGCATATGGTATAATACGCATTTGAGATTCAGGTGTTAAATCAAAGAACTCATCGAGACTTGATTGACGAGTTTTGATACCACCACATTGACAGTAGATTACTTTCGGTGGTGTTTTATCTCGCTTCCAAAAATTCCATTTACTCATATTATCATCTCCTAAATACACAGGCGGGGGAATGGGACAAGGGGCAGAATGAATTCCCCTTATGCGGTAGTACTGGATGCACTTATCCCATTTTTAATCCTACCAAAACCCCCATGTGTATATCATAGCGTACCGTCGTACAACTCCGGTAAGCCAAACCACTGTGGCTCTTTCCCAGCCTCAGTGATTAAGATCGTTCTTTTCTGTCCTTGCAGTTTTGCATTTGTTTTACTCTTCTCAAAGGTAGCAGTATAGAGGGAACGCGTTACGTCACCAGTCTCTTCATCATACGTATCCTCTCGATTCATTATCAATATCTGATACACGAAGTTGTTGCTCGCCTTCTCCCAGTCAGGTCTCCACTTAGGGTCTGAGTTTTCAGCACTACCCCAAGTATAGTTTGTGAGACGTAGATGGGTTTCCCAAAATACCCTTACACCACTTTTGACTAACCCTCTACAGAGAGCAGTAAGTTGATGGAAACGAGTCTTACGAATAGCCCAGTCCCACTGATGGCCGACCTTCTTATTCCAGTCAGCCGCTTCAATACCATCGCTTGCAATCTTCAAATCAACAATCCTCATACAGTTCACGCACACACTATCCCAAAGGTCAACACCAGTTACATGTAGACCCCATAGACGAGTACCCTCATACTCAGGGTCACGTTGCTTGTGTGCTATTTCATTAGCGAACTGCACAATACCCATCACTCGGTCATGAGTCTCAGGATAATTGTATGCAGTGCGGTCTCCCTTAGACATAACCCAAGGTTCCCAACATTTGATGCGGTCATTGTTTTTATGGAATGCTGATTTGTTAGCAGCACCACCACCCTCGAAATCAATAATCCAAAGTTCCTCATTGTTCTTTGCCGCCTCCTTATCGTTAGCAAACGCATCTGTTACGATAGCAGTCTTACCTGTATTATCGTGTCCAGCAATACCCATGAAGATATGCGTCTGAGGTGTGTGGTCCATCAGACTTAACTCCTTACGGAGTAGGTTGAACGGATCTCCATCTGTCCTCTGAGGTGCAGGAGTCGCCTCCTTGATTGCAACCTCTTCCTCAATCTTCTGTACTTCTTTTGTCTTTCCAAATCCTGCCATTATTCACACCTCTCACATATCATTGTTGACCGACCATAAGCCGAAACCGCCCAATCGGGAGCGTTAAAGGGCTTATTACAAGCGATACAATCACACTTCATTCTTCATCACCTCACTGGAACTGGCTCGCACCAGTGTCGCCTCCTTCTTGTCTACGTCTGAATCGTCGTGGTACTGGGTGAACTCCCATAATCTTGAGATTAGGAATGTCCTCTCCATCCTTACGCTTCATACCAATTCGACCACATACGATAACGAATGACTTCTCCGCATAAGGCACAAGTTCACCATTTTGACGAGCCATGAATGGGTTAGTCAAGTCGTGACAAGCACCACTAATCCAACACATAACTTCACTCAAATCACTCTTGTGTCCATGAGAACTTTGGAGTGCTTGACTTGAAAGTGCCAAGGAATAAGAGCGACCTGTTTCATCAAACTCACTCTCTCGTCCCTCTGTACTCATACGGTTGACTGTGCCAGCCGCGAATACGATGGGACCAGAGCGACCCTCTTCACCCCTTATGGTGAAGGTACGACTTCCTGCTTCGTATGCTTCCACGAGTTCATCCAATCTAGTATGTAACCCGTGAAGTTCACCGTTAGTCCAAAACTTAGAGGGTGCTAGTTCACCACGAAGGTCTTCCGATACGAAGTTGTCAGTCCACTCAATCTTTTGATTGAGACCTAGTGGAACAGACAGGACATCTTTGTATGCTTCATTCGCATTCTCGTTAGGTAAACGAGCAGGAATCCTACATGGCTCACCCACAGTAATCTCCATGTTTGCATCTTCACCCTGACAGTCAACACGCCATAAACGGATAGCACCATCATTAGTGAACTCACTTTCAGGAGCACCAAGGAAGTAATAGTATCGACCCATTAGGCTCATGGCCTTTGGGCGACCACTCTTTGCAAGTAAACATATACGTTCACCATCAGTAACGAACGAGTGTTCAGGAACCTCATCCTTCGGAGTGGTGGTGTCTACAGAACCATTGTTACCATGTAACACCCAGTTCATTTCACCCTTAGTGTAATGTCCAACCTGACCGCTTGAGATAGCAGCGTTAGGATCGAGAGCGAAGTCTCGCCTTGCTCGATTAACTAAACCCTCTCGTCTATCTCGCTGTCTTTGGTCAACACCAACGAAGCATCCAACAAATGCCTCTGAGCCAGCCATACCACCTGATGAAACATTTCTAGTCTCAACGAGCATTTGCTCTGCCCAATCTTCTAACAGGTCTGCATCCTCATCACGCCAATTCTCACACCCAAACCCTTGGATGAAAGTAAAGTACTGTGTAAGCATTTCATCTATGTCTTGCTTCGTTCGCTGCGCGTACTTCTCCAATCGCTCCATCACTGCACTAGGCAACAATGTCTCCTTTTCTTCTTCCATTTCTACATTCTCTTCATATTCTTCGTCAGTCATTTTTTCCAACCTCTTGTTTCAATCGTGCTGTTAAACAGTCCACGAAAGAATAGGAACCGATGGGCCACTCATACATGTGAGGGACCATCTCACCAAGTACGGCCATTACCGTAAATGTAGTATCAGAATCCATATCAAAGAACTCTGTTAGATTCTGATGAAACGATCGCATTATTTGATTGAGGGACATTCCCCTATCAAGCATGTTGTAAAATGTATTTCTCATCTCCATCCACTCACCGCTTATTGCTGCAAGTGCTGCACTCGCTGGTATCTCTGCGCTTGAGAGATATTCTTTCACGTCAGTGCCACTCTCTACTATAGCGATAGCAGAGCGTAAGTCACCACCTGTAGCGGACATGAGTTTTTCATACAAGAATTTGTCATGTCCATAATCGGACTCAGGGAATAGTTGTAGTAACCGCGTTGCTCCTTCATCAGGTTTCAAAGGTTTGAATTCATATACGAGACAGCGACTCTTGATTGCTGGTTTAATTTTAGATACATCATTGGCCGTGAATATAAACAGGGTAGTACCTGCATTGTTTTCGAGAATGACGCGGGCTGCATCCTGAGCAGCAGGGGTAAGACCATCTGCTTCATCAGCGATAATAACCCTACGTGCTCCACCTACTGCACGAACACCACTCCATTGTTTGAGTTCATTACGGATGAAATCAATTCCTCTGTCATCACTTGCATTTGTTACAGTGTAGTTTACAGGATCGAACCACATACCTTGCAACTCTCTTGTTAATACAAGTGCTGCACTTGACTTGCCTGTTCCGGGTGGCCCATGTAATAGTACGGCCTTTGGATACTTACCAGTCTCTCTCCAACCCATAGCATCTTTGACGAACATGGCTTGCCCTGCTATGTCCTCTAACACAGTTGGTTCATTGCTCATCCTAATCATCTCTTTACTTTCTGCTGATTTATATACCATTTCTAATACTCCATTGTTTTTGATGCTTCAACCTCATCATCATACATTGACGCCCACTCAAGGAATGCTTCATACTCATTGGGTGCTGGATTTTCACTCACCCAGTTTAACATGTGAAGACCTGAATGGTCTGAGAGTATGTTACGAAAATCACACATGGTGTCCAACCTGTCTATCAATACTTCAAAACGAAAGTTATCCTCATGCGTTGTCCACTCTACTCTCTTACTAGGAGTAGGAAATTCAATTGATGCTAAATCCAATACTTGTTCTATGCACATTAATCCAAACGGGGAAGGATATTGCCCTTGCCACCATACGCGACGAGAGACCTTGAAGCCAACCTTTGCACCAGCGTCTTTACTCACACCGGTGGAGAAACGTAAACTAGAACCTAAGAGTCCTATACCTATCCAGAACTCTCTATCCTCATTCTTTTGTATCATACGATAACCCCCTCTCAATCAATTCAGTATACTGTGTAACATCACTAATGCCTAAATCGTTACGAACTTCTGCAAGGGCAAAGCCAGTAATGTTTCCCTCAGTGTTGACAGATGACGCCACACCCTCTACAACAATACAAGACTCATGGTCAAACATGGTGAATGTAGGATCGACTGCATCTACAGTGACGACTGAGACATAATCATCCAACCCATCCAACGCGGATAGTTCCCACTTACCATTCTTAATTTCATTAAGTCTAAGGAACACTTTACTTCTATGTGGATACATTATGTAACCTCCCTCACTATCTGGTGTAAATGATAATTCAGGATTAATAAAGCGAACACATTGAGTTGTATCATCATTCAAAACTTCTAACACTCTTTCCCATGAACCATGTTCTGATAAGTCAAATGTTTGTGCTGCGTTAGGCGCAGAGAAAGGATATCTCTCATCAAATCTATTGTGTGGTTTGTCATAGGAGACAAGGTCAAGAATAGTATCACCTACAAATTCTCTAAACTCATTTATCTTCATGGGGTTAGGTAATCTATCCCCATTCCTTTTCCTAGCGTTACCTTGCCATGTGTAGTATAGTTCTCCGTTTGGAATAACCATAGCAATCACTTCATCTGTCGGTGGATGCATCTTAGTCCATGCTCTCCATCTATGTGGGGAGGGGAACATCTGTGGGTTCTCCCACCAATGTTCTAGGATACTGATACTCTTCGGATCTTCATACAAACGTATGATGGTATCAACACTCATATTCATCTTCAAAAGATAAGGAGGTATACCATGTAGTCTAGCAAGAGCACCAAAGAAAGTGCGCTTACTAATTACAGGACTACTCTTCATCAAGTATCTCCAAATCAGTCGAGCCTCAATCTCATTAAACTTGTAAGCAATCTCTGTAAACGCTGCTGCTTTATATGGGAACGCTTGAACTTCTGCTGCACTCAAACCTCTCGATCCTGATTGACTACTTTCGGAGGCAAGCAAAGACCACAGTGGTTCATCATCAGTTAAGCAAGCATCAACTACATCATAGAAGGATGCTATCTCATCTGCGATTAGAGACTTAACTCTCGCTGCACTGACTCTAGCAGTGGAGGGAAAGAAGAATTCGTACACATACAATGCTTCCTCTTTATTCTCTAACCGAGACAATTGCTCCACTCTATCAGCACCAAGGCGAAGCCTTTCATGCATGTCTGCTACTTTAGAAAACTTCACAATAATTCCTCAAGCACCAACGCGAATCTATTCTTCCATTTGTTAGGTCTCGGTTGTGTGCTCACACCATACATATTACGTGTGAGTTCAACAATTGATTTCTCACTAATCTTCAACCCCTCATTCTTCCCTACGAGATATATACAATCAATCATTAGACCATGAGGACTTCTCTCATTTCTCCAAGAGGAATGTCTGATTATTGTTTCTTGAAGTAACTTCGCTTTTGAGAAACCAATGATAGACAAGTTGATTGCTTGTGCTAATTCCATGGTGCGATCTACACCAGAATAAGTTTGCTTAGTTTTGTTAATAATTTCCTTCTTTGATACTTTCTCTTCCATTACGCATCACCATAAAGTTTCAGAATATCTGCACGCCGAGATTTGTCATCCCCCATTATACTAATGAAATCTAAGAACTCACTCATCTCTGGTTGTGCTTCTTCGTATGAAACAAAACAGCGGTTATTGAGCGAGAAACTGTTTCTCGCCTTCCATTCATCATATATCTTTGGTAAGTTAATCACATGTCGTTGACGATGACCATCAACGTGGTGGCGATTATATTTGTTTTTAGCATGACCAGCGTGAATATCCCTGTAAGTCCTACGCCTGAATTTCTTTCTATCCTTAACTTCGTATAGAAACTCTAAGAGATCTTCCATCTGTTCATTGTACCTCTTGTTTATCCACTCGTAGTTGGAATTATTCACGCCGTCACCTCCCACCAGTCAGGTGGAGATGTATGTCTGTAGTGGACACCGCCGGGACTATCTATCTTAGACATGTAGTAGGCTCGGTATGCTTTCACTACATCATCATCTTTGTATTCGTCAGGCATGGCCTGAGCGAATGGTGTATAATCACCTTCGGGAATATACTCAATCCAATCTATCATGTGTAAGATTGGTGTTTTACATGCGTGTTCTACATTCATTCTTTTACCTTCTGTAAAGCGTTGTTCGTATTCTTTACACAAGGCTAAGGCATGTGTAGCGAGCCACATGAAGTTCATTCTTGAATCACCCGCCCAGATTGTGCATGGGTGATTTTTGTAACCTCCCCTGTACGGCTTTCCGGCTTTGGTCAGTGGCATTCTTTCTGGTGGTGCACCATGCCTACGTAGGGCTGATGCCATCATCTGTGCGCTTTCAGTTACCATCTTTGGAACTCTTACACAGTCCATCGCTTGCGCTGCTTTTACTGGGTCTAAGTCTAATACGAATATATTCATTCATCATCACTCCAATCTATCTGTGCTAGAATCTTCACTGTCTCAGGCGCAGTGTCCGGTGAGAGATATGTAGTTCCCCATTGTCTATACGTCTGAGTAAGAATCCACAACGCGAAAGTGTTTGCCAACTTCTCAATTGATTCCAGTGAGAATGTCTGCTCTGCTTGTTCAGGCGTTACTGAGATTCTATCCAAACGGAATCCTTGTGTGTCACCTGCTGAAAAGAAAAACGGATTATCTACCCCCAACTTCTCTGCATAGAGATTAATCGCTTGTTCTAATCTCATTCTTCTTCACCCACTTCTAATATCATACAGTAAGTACCCCATAGCCATGGTGGAACTTTGACTTTTGAAAGCGGACATTCCTTACCAACTAAAATGCCCTGTCTATCATTCATCGCATAGTCCAACATTTCAATACGAGACATTGCCTTAAGGAAGAAGCCATCACCATTCTTGTATCTCATAAATAGATCGTCACCAGCCAATAGATTGTAGTCATCTGGATTCATGAGTATCTCTTGTCCACACTCACAACCAACTGCTACTGCCCAATCCTCAACGGTGGTGGTATTACCCTCATCCAACAAAATTTCACGGTCTCCCACATACTTTGCCTCTCCCTCATGTAAGGGTAAGTCAGCGAGACGGATACCACATTCACAAGACCAAGCCGAGGCTACGTTCTGCCTCTCTTGCATCTCTTGCCTGTACGCTTCTTCCATTGATAGCGCCGCAGGTGTAATCATTACCTCACTATCCTCCATTTCAATACCCACCGCCTTGCATAGATTCTTGATTCGTTGATGGTGGGCTAAGGATTGTTCGTGGTCAATCCTATGCTCAAGCACAAGGGCGGTCGTATCCTTCTTTCGATAACGTAACCCAGTTCCGTCCGGTCTCCACACAGCGCTTTCAGCCATTGACTGAAAATGCTCTAGCATCCATACTTTCAATTCAGGTCCAAATTCTTCCTCACTCATTTTGTATACTCTCCTTTCTTTTATTATACTCATCTCGTGAACCATCTAGGTGTTCACAATATGGTGCATTCTGAATGATTCTACGATACTGATTTCTCGTACAACCATACTTATCGTTCCAATAATTATCTATCCAATTTTTCATTTCCATTCCCTCTTTTTCAAATCCTTGTTCTTGTATAACATCATCCTGTCACAATGTCTCATGACCAGATAATGATAATTCTCCAACACAATAATCGCATCATCTTCTTGGATTGCTTTGTTGCAACATGGACACAAATCATAATACCCTCTTGGGTCATTAAAGAATGCAGTCATGTTTTCCTCTCCATCAATCATGCTATGTGTGAATTTTATATCTCTAAGATCGAATACTCTCTCCCCATTGTTGGGTCTCCATATCCCATCCATATCTATGTCTCTAGCCCTCATTGCAGAGGTATACTTATCTTCGGAATTAATCTCCTTCTTTGCCATTTTACCAATCTCCCTCTTACTGCTGGTTTATATACTGTTTTGGTAGTTTCGATACCGCTTCACTCACCATCAATATCCATTCTGTGTGCTTTTCCATCTTCATCTTTTCATCCCCTTAAATCCAATTTGCTTTGAACATCACTAAGTGCTTACTCGTTGTATTGTAATTGTATATCTTCGTGAGCATACGCCCATAATCTGCTGGCTTACTTCTCGAAGACAAAGACACTCCATGTTTTTGCTTCAACTTTTTCATCATTCTCGAATGGTCATAATTTTCATTGTATGCGACTAGAGTGAATGCATCAATGAACCTTGCACTGTGAGCATATGGTAAGTACTCTAAAAGATCCTCTAACATTGTAACTAAAGTTTCACCTCTCTCTTCATCACCCAATCTCCATTTTCCCTTCTTTACTGATGAGCGACCACTACCAAATATCTTGTGTAGTGATGAGTACGTTAGGTGAGGGTATCGCTCTCTCTTTCCTTTTAGCGCACTATACGCTTGACTTATCTCAGGGTTAACGTGCGCTGAGAAGAAGTCCACAAAGTTCTCCAAAGTCCAATTTACTTGTATAGTATTCATTTCAACCATTGCAGTCATTGCATCCCAACTAATACTAATTGCTGGCATATCCAATCCTAATTCAGATGCTGCTGTCCAACGATGCTGTCCATCGACCAACAGGTATTCATCATCCCCCTCATATACAGTAACTGCTGATAGCACACCGTACTTCTCCATACTTGCTTTCAGTTTATTTACAAGCGTCCTATTCACTGGACGGTTGTATGTTAACATACTAACATTCTTCTTTCCTTTTGCGTTCAAATTTATTATTTTTGTTTTCTTTTTCATTTTTTCATCTCCCATATACAGGAATAACATATCTTTGATTTACGAATAGGTGTAAACTCTACACCGCAATGTTCACACCTCATTCGCACACCTCCAACTCTTCGGGGTTGAACTCCCATGAGCAATCAGTGTAGGAAGTAGCACCACAGATTGTGCAATATATACTCACTACAACGTGGGGCATATTAGTGCCGTAGAAACTCCAATCAGTCGGCTGGTCCATTTCCCATTCATGTTCACATTCATCTGTCATTCTTCTTCACCTACCTCTGTCAATGCATACGCATCAAGGAATTGTATCTCCTTCACTGCTTGTGATGGAATACGATAGCGTGGTAACGCACAGTTCTTATCTCTGAATGTTACCCACCCAACGTCTGTCTTCATTACTCTATCACCAACGATCGCTTCAAGGTGACATCGTTCTAGTTCTATAACCTCATAGAGTTCTTCTTCAAGATGCTCTAGTGTTATGCTTTTGTTCGCTCCTAATATTATTTTTAATCTCATTCTTCATTCACTTCCTTTTCTATCAATTCAAATCCTTCTTTACTTGCTAACCCAAACGTAACATCAACACCACATTTGTATCTAGCATTAATCATACCTGCTACATGCAGTACAGTCTCTAACCAGTCATCCGGCATGTCGTATGGTAGCCCCATGTCATTGCTCAATTGTATTGCTAATGTTGTATATCTCATTCTTCCTCATCTCCATGCACTGATACCCATTCTCCTTCGGGTATTAGATTTCTACTCATTACCCCACAATCTTCACATTGAAGGTAAAGTTCTGTAATAGAATGGTAGTCCCCAATGAGAGTGTGTATCTGCCACTCATGACCACCTCTATCAAAACATACTGCTAGTTTACTTAACCTAGCCTCTTCCCTCTGTATCTCAGCGACACGTTGGCTTATGTCCACCAAGTCTTTCTTCAATTTATCTAGTTCTTCATTTGGATTCATTACTCATCACCTTTAATTTCCCTAGCGAAATTTTCTAATCTCCATATGCTTTCATTGAATACCTGATACTCACTTTCACTCATGTCTTTCATTTGCTTCATGTCGTGTGCCATTTGCACAACTGACTCAAGATTGGACATCAACTGTGTCCATCTCAAATCACTTTCTTTTATCTCTACATTCAATGCGTTAATTACATCAATCAAATCTTTACTCATTCTTCATCATCCTCCAATTCTATATCTATTTCTTCGGCTTGAAGTAACGCGTGTATTGGAGGTCCAATGATTTCACAGGTTTCCCATAGAGCCGCTTCAATATCCTCTGCGGATTCTGCCTCTACCTCACCTCTATATGTTATTGTAACGTAATATGTTTTCATTCTTCATCACCCTCAATCAATTTCTTTGCTTTATTCAATACCTCATCAGGCGAATCATTTTCCTCTACTGATTTCTTAATAGCCTCAACGATCGCTTGTAAGTCTGCTGGTAGTTTACTCATTCACTCAACTCCTTTCTCCATTCCATAATCGCATCATGCATACGCTGTCTGTAGTCCTTACTTCGTAAGTCATCATTGTTCTCAAGTAACATCTTAGCATAGTGCTTGGATTCTATCCTTACCCACTGTAAGAATTTCTTGGAAGGCTCAACATCTCCTTCTGCCATTCGCACTATCTTTCGAGCAGTCAGGGCGTAGTACACTTTGGAACTATTTCCCTTCTGCTCTGCTTTCAAGTGAGGCCATGTAAGCCCCGTAATCAATTCCCTTCTGATGTTCATCGGTAACATATCCGAAAACATTGTCTCTTCACTCTTTATTTCATTCTTCATTTCATTCACCTTTCATTAGTTCTCCTTTTCTTTCCAGTAACATTTCCCACGGAGTAAGTTTCTTCTTTACCGGCGGTATATTAATCACCTTCTTCTCAACCTTCTCAATCGATGGGAATTCTGCACACTTCTCACACAGAGGAAGCGTAAGAGCATACTCATCAGTACTATACTTCTCCCCCCAATGTTCCTTTGGAGCACCACATAGATGCCCCGTTTCATTTGCAGCCCAACGGTGTATCACCGTAGGCTTGCTACCTTTCTTCTGAATCATGGTTCTATTGTTACTGCTGATTTATATACCATTTTGGTTAGTCACTCTTTTCTCTCTTGGTCTTCTCCAAGATGTCTTGTGCCTGTTGAATACCCTCTGCGAGACGTGGTAACATTTCCTGTGCTTGCTCAATAGTAAGACGTACACCGTGGCGGGTGTGTTGATTCTTACCATCACTCACATTCATGATGCGAAGATCGAGCCACACGTTACCGTAGTATTCTACGATACGTAAAGCAATGTCGCCTTTACCATCCTTCCATTTTCCCTCCATGCTGGAGGTTCTCCATACTCCTGTTTCTCCCATTATCTCATCCACCATTTTTCAAAGTCTGCTGCTTCTTTAATTACAGGATTCTTGAAACACCTATGACACAATCTTAACGTGGGATGTAATACCCTTACACTTCTCCCACACTTATCACACATCATGCCTCTGCCTCCCATATCTTCAACCAACCTTCCTCGGCGTCAGCGATAGCACTATCAAGTTTTGCATCAGGACATTCTATACCTAACAGTGAATGCCACAACGATAATGCGCTGAGGTCGTTATCATTTAACAGACTACTACGCCCGTGGTCTAGGGCCACTTCCAATAAAGAACCTGAACCTGCTGTTAGGTCTCCGACCCACTCACCTTCCTCGGTGGTAATCAACATACAGTTCTCTATCAACTTGTAAGGTAGTTGATTCGCCCATCCACGGTGGCCTTTTGATACATTCTTTCTCATGTTGATTTCCCACCAATCGTATAGATTGACACCAGTTCTTCCACCCTCAATCAATGCTTTTATTCTCTTGTCATTTGGATTCTTGAATGGTTGTTGTACACCTCTAATGTGTATAGGTGGGTCTCCCTTAGTGAACCAGAGTAATGCTCTTGATGCTGTTGTGAACTTTCTCTTTGAGTGTCCTATGTTTGAAGGATATACCCACGATACCCATTGATGTATCTTCCAACCTGCCTTCTCTATCACAGGTAGAAGTCTTGCTGACGCAACTGGATAATGCACCATGAACATGTGTGCATCATCTAAGGAATGGTCAAACATTTTCTTAGCACAAAGTTCAACGAAGTTATTGTAATCCTCATCTGATAACTTATCATTAGTCTTTCCATATCCCTTGAAACCTATGTTATACGGAGGATCGTATATCCATGACCTAACTCTCTGTTCTGATGTAAAGTCACTTACACATTTGATATGTAATTCGTAATTCACATAATCACCTTTCCATTTCTATCTACTCTAGTGAACCTAGTGCTATCATAATCTAATCTGTTCATGAGATGTATCACTATCGAAGGGAACACTGCCGGGTTCTCTTGGCCGTCACCCTTGTCAAAACACATACGGCCCTTGACAAATACCATCTCTGCACAATTACCCCATGCCCAATCATGAAACCATTTGACATCTGTTGTTGAGCGTAAGAGCATGGTGACACTAAGACAGTTACCATTCTGCACTTGTTCAACCGCTTTCTCTACCCACTTACCAACGCTGTGTCCGTAAGGTGGATTACACCACACTCTTCCCGACCACTGTTGTTCTAAACCATTATCTTCCTTAGTGAAATAATTCTCGCACTTGTGATTCTTATTTGATGCAGAAGCATCCAATGTGAATCTACCGAATTTATCATTCATGTTGTCAAAGAATTGTTGAGGTGTGCCCCACTCAACTGTTTCTGCTTTGTTGTAATATGCGTTACTCATTCTTCCTCATCTCCATTTGGAATTGCTCCCGTGCTTCTTCGTATGCCGCCTCCATTGTTTCAGGGCCTACAAGTGACTCGGCTTTCCTAATTAACTGGAATAATGCTGCTTCTGCTGTTAATTCCGTTTCTCCGCATTTCATCCATGCGTATTCTATTGCTGTTAGTAATTTCTCTAAGTTTTGATAATAAATACTCACTCTTCCTCATCTCCATTTATTTCTATCCATTTACCACTAGGCCATGTCCCCACGTATTCATGTTTAGCGTAGAAGATCTCAAGCCGTAGGTCTCTTGCTTTCTCCTTGAGTGTTGGCTTCTTGATACGGATAGTTTTCTTCTCACCTGTATCATTAGGATGCCTCTCTCTATGTGACTCATAGCGCTCACTAAGCGTAATCCGTTTAGGTTCATACCTAACGGTCACGGTCTTTGATACACCACGTCCCAAATTTCTCTCTTCAACTGTCGTTTTTGCTATTCTCATATTCTTTTTCATTTTTCATCATCCTCCGGCCATTCATCTAAAGCCCCTAAGATTTCCATAATCCACCAAAGGGCATCCATTGCATTACTTTCCCCACACCAGTAACCCTCATGTTGTCCTTCTTTGGCAAAGTCAATACATATCTCTTTGATTTTCTCTATCTTCTCTTCCATCGTATTTAGATTCCATTCCATTTTATCAAACTCCTTTTTACTGCTGATTTATATACTAAACTTTATCATCACCACTTTCTAAAAAGCGACTATCACGAAAGGCTAACATCAGCCCCCGTGTGCGCGTTATCCATAAATGTGAATATATCATACTCTGGGCCTAAGATAGCCCCTATGAGTTCATTTATCGCAGGTACGTCTTCAACAGATATACCTACAATGGGTGGACTCAACTCTTCTATGTTCAGTTTCATATCGTGAGCGAGTGCTACGAACTCAGGTGTGGTTTTACCATCCACCTTCATTTCCTTCATGCCTTCACAAACGATACACATTTTAGATGGGCTGGCATCAACAGTGAGCGCGAGAGCATGAAGTGACGCAACTGAAAAGATATCCTGCTCTTCACTTAACTCTTGATAAAGCATCTCCCATAAAATTGGGTCCATCGTACCACCAGCACACTCTATCATATTGTGATGATAGAAGCCCCAACTCAAATGTTGACTAATTGAATCCTGCGCTCTCAATTCTGAAATTTCGATCGCACGCCTTCTTTTAGTTACCATCTCAGCAATCATTTTTGGTAAGGGGTAGTTATCTACCGCCAGTCTTACTTCTTCTAAATGTTCTGTCATCTGTTCATATATGTCAATCATTCAATCACCTCAAGTAAAGCGTCACATATTGTGTCTAATCGTTTCTTATCAGACATCTTAGGATTGCCAGCCTCTTGGAATAGATACAGGGCATCCTGTATTCCTTCACGCAACCGCTTGACTTCTGCGAGCAACTCTAATCCTAACGCTTGTAAGTTATTAGGGTGTGTGTCATTAACTTGCAGTATTTGTTCAGCCATGTCTGTATCAATCATTCTTCTTCACCTCTATGAATTGCATTCAGTTGACCTTGGGCTTCGGACAGTTGTAAGAACAGTGAGCGATTCTTTTCACGTAACCGCTTGTCTTCTTCAACTCCTTCTATTAGTTCCATTCTTATTTCTCTAAGCGTGGCTGATGCCCGCCCACTATCTGCTTGTTCAACACATTCAATAGCGTACTCAAGTTTCCTAATCAACGCTGAATTGATACTCATTTTCATTCTTCTTCGCCTCCCTTTACATTATATCCGAAGTCATTACTGTTGTATGGTTCTCCAACTCCAGCCTGTAACAAACCAGAGGCTTTAGCGAAACTAATCACATGTTGTACATGGGGTGAATCCATAGACATATCCAAACACATACCGTCTGGATGGTTCATTGGTGTCCCTTCAATTAACATCTGATAGAATTCATTTCCATCATACTGATACTCAGCAATAGTAAATGGAATGTACAATAAGTCATTACTTGCTGCGCTTCTTAGTATTGGCTCTTGTGTAGCAAGCCACCCCGTAATCACTTCATTCGCTCTAAGTTCAGTTGCTGTACCATACTCTCTTCCCATCACTGTTTTCGGGTCAATACCCTGCATGTGCATTTGTTCCGTTTTGTATGTAATTCTCATTTGCATTCTCTTTTCTTGTTTCATTTTTATTCTCTCCTTTCAATATTTATCAGTTCAAAACCATACTCATTATCTGATTCGGTTTGAAACTCTTTTGTGATGTATCCCCAAGTGGAGCCTTTGTCTCCAGTTTCCTCACACCATCTACCTACGATACCCTTATTGATTAAAGAAGCCATTGCACCTCTAACCATAGTCATATTATTTTCATCATGATATATGTAACCACCAAGCCCAAGCCCATCTGCGCTGAACTCGTTGTGGACTAATTGTTGAATAATATCCCACTCCAAAGGTGTGACAGTAATCATTCGTATATCCCTCCGCCGATCTCATTCACACTCTTTACTATCCTGTACTTTTTATCACGACCACCAGAAAGACGACCACCTGAAAATGCAATCTCTCTTACATCTTTGATGCTATCCTCATTCAAGAACTGCAATAAGTATCTATTCGTAGTAGCAGAGTAATTGTTCCAATAAGGTTCTACTAAGTACGTAACTCCAGTGTCTTCATTTCTTACAGCAATGGTAGAAGAGTACGACTTGAATACCACATAGGGGTAACTGTGAATCTCGTATTGGTCAGGAGTCTTGTTACCACCTGCGGTTCGTAGATGTCTAACATATGGTATGTCATTCATTCTTTCACCTCCCAGTGGTCTGCTTTTGCTTCTTGCCTAGCGTACTCCATTAAGTTATCAATGAAGTCACGAACCAATGACTTGTGTACATGCAAAACCGATCTCGTCATGTTCACTCCACTAGGGCATCCTGCTTGTATCTGTATTGGTATCATATCATCATTCATTCTTCTTCATCTCCTTCAAAGTTCTTCTTTCCACCTGCATCTTCATACACTTGTAATAAATCCCAAGCATAATATGATGGCTCATCTAAATAACAATCCTCAGTTACTTCTCCATCTTCATCGACGTAAGTGTATCTTATTGTAGTATCAGAGTGCAATAGTATTCGGTAAAAGTGTGCGTTGTTTTCAACTGTCTTCACAATCTTATCTCTCAATCTACCCAGTTCTACATACCTCTCATTTGTGTACGCATCGAGTCCTAAGTCACGCAATAATATATTCAAATCTCTTTGAGCAGTCATGCACTTCTTGACTTTCTGCATTGTCTCTGCATCTTTGAAAGTAAATTGCCCATGTAATCCGTCTTCTAGTTTCTCAAACTTAGCCTCATAAAACATAGGTGCTAGTTCTATGGGTATACCGTAAGATGCAAACTGAGTAATCAACATACTGTTACGATGATGCTCGTCTTCTCTGTAGCCCATCGCCATACCCCATAGATTACCTGCATACACCCCCATTCTGATGAATCCATCTTCGTCACCCTTCCCACCTTTGATACCCCTAAATATCATCGTGGTGTCTTCATTCTTTTGTTCGTCATTCATATCTATCATATTTTATTCCTCCTTGGTTGTTTCTCTCTTTACTGCTGATTTATATACCATTTCTTTTCTGTCCTTCATTCCTTCTTTCCTCCTAATTCTTTCACGAGTGATGCCGGTACTTCTCCTGCATCCACCATCGCTTGTAGTAATGCCTTGGCTATACCACTACGCTTCTCTATGTCTCCGCCATCTAGGATCGACTGCACGACCTTACGCTTCTCTTCGATTACTCGATTGAACTTGGTGTCAATGGTATTGACCACCGAGAGATATATTGCGTGAACTGTCTCTGCTTCTTGGCCGATACGATTCACTCTGTCTTCCGCTTGCTCTTCCCAACCGGGAACCCATTCACGTTCTACGAATAGCACAGTGTCAGCCTCAGTAAGAGTAAGCCCCTCCTTCGCCGCAATGGTAGAGCATATCAGGAACTGAATGCGTCCTTCTTGGAAGTCGTCTACTATGTCCTGTCTCTTGTGTGAAGGAGTCTCTCCGTTGATTATGGACCCCTTTGTATTTGGTGGCGCTATTTCCTTAAGATGTTCCGCCACTGATTGTAGAACATCACGATGATGTGTGAATATGATAATTGGTTTGCCTGTTGTTTCATGATAGTCCCTCGCCCATTCCGCTGCGGCCCTTGCTTTCAATAGACCGCAATGATGCCTAAGTTCGGTCAGCATGTTCAGCACGAAACCCGCAGGTAACGCACCTGATGACTTGTACATTTCATACCGCGCTATCCAAGACTCATGTGTTCTCCTGTACTCACGAATCTCTGCCTTGGTTGGTTGCACCTCAACTATCTGTCGAATCTTATCGGGTAGTTCAGACATGACTTCTTTCTTCAAGCGACGGATAGTGAAGGCTCTAGTTCTCTCATGGAGTTCCTTCTCATTCGCGGAACCATTGAAGTCCCAACCCCAACCATTGTGTGAGGCGTCAGAGTATCTCTTAGCAAACGCGAAGAAGTTACCGAACTCCAAAGGTCGAAGAAGATTGAGTGTAGTGAAGAACTCGATCGGTCTATTGGTAATGGCTGTGCCTGATAGACATAGAACATCTCTACTCTCTGATGCTATCTCAAGGCTCGCCTTGGTTCGTTGAGCCTTGGCATTCTTGAGATAGTGTGACTCATCGAAGATGACTATGTTGAATCCTCTGCCCTCGATGTTCAACTGTTGCTTCTTAATCAAATCATAATTGATGACCACAACATCAGTATCAGGTATGGGAGACTTCCCACTCTGCACTGCCTCTGTCGTGAGGTTGGGTAGCCAAGCCTTGAACTCCTTGACCCAGTTATACTTTACATTCGCAGGACAGACTACTAGCACTGGATGGTTCTCAGGATGCAAGGCTGCATACGCCAATGCTTGGATAGTCTTACCCACACCCATGTCATCACCAATCAATGCTCTACCACCAGCCAGTTCTGCAAAGCGTACACCCACGTATTGGAATGGATAGAGTTCCTTCCCCTCTGGGAATTGTTCAGCAAGACGACTACGCATATCCTCAATGATTGAATCATCAGTAAGAGTAGCCGCGCTACTGATAGCGATTCGCTCTGCTGTCTTCTCTATCTCTTTCTCAAGTCCGGGGAGTTCTGCCAGTGCATCTGCTAGTGGTTGATACACTCCATCTAATCTTCCTTTGAGGAATGCTGCTTGTGAGATCGGGATGCGCCAAACCTTACTCTTAGCATCCCACTTACGTCCCATGATTCCTTTGACAATCCCCATCACCTTGTAGCGTAAGTTCTCATCACCAAGCCAAGGCCATTGAAGTGCTACACTGTCTCCTTGAATCGTTGCCGTCACCACACCTTCTTCCTCCTTTGGAACTTCAATCTCTTCTATCTGTTCAGTGTAGTAACCCTGCTCTTTGAATACCTCAATCGCACCATCGACACAATCTTGTCGAAGCATCAATGACCATGCTCTATCATCAGGCTTCCATATGAAACGACCACCGCCGACCAGTCTATTCTTTAGAGCGTTGCGTAGTTTCTCTTCATTAGGAAAGCGAAGAAGAATACGCTTGGACTTCTTCGGCCATTTCTTATCGGGGTCATTCTTTCCGTACCATACATCCTCGTACAGTTCAGCCCTGATTGTTCTTTGTCTCCTGTTCCTCCGAGTAGTTTTGATTAAACTCTCCGCATACTCAGACCAATGCTCTTGTAATAATTCTAACATCTCTTGTGCCTTGTCCTTACCAAAGTCTCTAGTCATCTCAAGTATCTGATCGCTCACGAGGTCAGTAGGCATCTCATCACTTAGTGTTGACATTATTTTCTCTACTGTATCTACATCACCTATCGTTACAGAGTTTATGTGCTTTGTAGTGTTAGAAATAATAGGACAGTTATCCGACATGTGCTGGGATATATTATTGTCAATCTCTCTCTTTGCTTTACGTGTAATCTCATCTTGCTGTTTCTCCATAGCCTCACGCCTCACACGAATCTCTCTCGCTTCCTCTCCTTGTTGCTTCATGTCCTCAAGGAAGGCAGTCATGTTCACATCTTCATACTTCAATCCAATGTGTTCCATCATGTATGGCATCTGTGTATTCCTATACTTGTACAATCTTTCTGCCGCTTCGATGTAGTCCTCTACATCTATAGACTCGCACGCTGATAGCCTACCAAAGAAAGGTGCGTCCGCTTTGTTGGGACCTATCTCATCCTTGGCATTCTCCATATGGTGAGCAGTGAATGCTCTAACCATAGCGTGCATCTGTTCAGGTGTTAGTATTACTTTGTTCATTCAAATATCTCCACGTCTTCGCCCCACCATATATTACGAGCCACTCTGTTCAATGCTTCTGGGTGTTGAAGTAACACAAAGAAAGCATGAGTATTCTTATCGTCAAGAGCACCACCAGCAGACGTACTAAGACCTGCTTCTATTATGGCAGTCATCAACTTCTTACCTGCATCTATGCCATGTGATCTGCCCTCGTGGTTCACCAACCATAGCACCTGCTTCATTGCTTCATTCTTTTCTTCAACACTACCTGTGCTGGTTTGCCATTCTTTTATGTCTGTCATTCTTCTTCATCTCCTTGTGTCACTGGTCTTGGTTCAAACCAAGGGCTACCATTTTCATGTTCAATTTGTTCATCGATAACTGACCCATATTCCAGTACGTAGTCGTAGATAGCCTCTGCACCCTTTGCGATTATATCATCTGGTACTTCTGCTATCATTACTCTCTGCATCATTGCGTAGTATTCTATTGTGTATTTCATTCATTTTCCTCCTTAGTTGTTTCATTCTTTACTGCTGATTTAAATACCATCTTAGTTTCCTTTGCTTTCTTTTCTTGGAAAGTTTTGGCAAGGTTCCTAGTATCAATACACTTGATACAAACAAGTTCATCCGCACCATCTCCAAAGAAATCCATTGGGTGTAGTTCGTCACATTCAGTACACGATATCTTCCATGCACCCGGAACAGAGTCATCGTCTATCACACTATCTACTTCGATGTCTACTTGTACCATGTCAGCATAACAACATCTACACAAGTCATCATTCTTGTGTGCAATCACTGAGTACCACGATACATCTTCGTTACAGTCAGAACACTTCTGCATACTGAATCGCGTATCAGGAGTGCGCTCCCACTTATCGCCTTGACAGTCTGGACAAGAGTGCTTCAAGTGTGTGTCTTGGTAATGAACCCACGCGTGATGCATACAATCCCCACATGTGAAGAACTCGAAGCCAGCGTGGTCTCCTTCTAAAGGGAGGCTCTGCTCATCCTCCTTCGCCTTCGCTAGTGATACAGAACTCACTGTCTTTACAGAGGACTTAGGTATGGCAGGTGGAAACAAATCATCACCGAGAGGTAACTCACAAACCTGTGCAATATATTTCTGCTGAGATGCTGCCTCCACTGCATGAACACAGTATCTGTCTCGCACCCAACGAATCAACTCTGCTGAATCAGGTTGGTCAGTGACACCGAACAAGTGTGCAAGGATAGCCAACTGAATACCAGTGCGTCCGTGACCACCGACACACTGAGTAGATATCCTCTTGTAACCAAGCCGTCGTATGTCATCAACCAAAGCAACCCAGAACTCACGCTCTACATCTTGTGGTATCTTGTAGTCAGGTAGGTCAAGAAGAACCATAGGAACTGTGCTGGTAAGTATGTGGTCTCTACAAGAGAAACCATCAGGCACAGTAGTACCATCTTTCTTGCCACCGATAACCTGCTTCGGTCCTATCGCAAGATCGGGTAATGGGTCCATGCGATACCATGCACCATTACGTGAAGTACCACCAGCATAAACCTCAATGCCGTCGTCAGTCGTAAAGACTAGCGGGTTGCCTGTGTGACAATTATGTTTGCTCACCCAACCACCACTACTTGTCTTTGAGAAGCCACCCCAGTGACTCCCACCGTAGTAATCATAATCTCCCCAGTGTTTGTTTATCTTCATCTTCTTCTCTCTCCTTTCTTTCTTCCTCTGTTTCTGCTTTCTTTTCTGTCGTTGTTTTATCTTCTTTCCTTTGCGCTTACCCATTTGTTTAAGCCTCCATGATTGCTCTAATCTCTACATGATGTTCAGCAAACAATTCTCTGAATTGCTGTTGCATATCTGTAGGATATATGTAATGGAATAACATACTTTGATTCTGGAATGTTTCCGCTAATTTACCCGGACCAGTTGTAATCTCAATAGCCATGAAGTCCCACACCAATGTGAGGAAATCCTTGGTAGTCGAAGTAGGGTTATTCACCAACCGTATGAATTCTAACTCTAACAACTGCTTTGGAGTCAAGGGCTTCTCTTCCTCTGTCTCTTCCTCTGTCTCTGCTTGCCCTGTAATTGACACACAGTAAGTAACCTTGACGGGGCCTGTCTGTTTTGTGATTGCTGGTTTTATCGCAAGCCATAATGGTCTTATGAAACCACTGTAGAATTTTTTAGCCACTTTCATTTGCTCAAAGTAGTCACACTTTGAACAACCATCTGGACACTTAATGTAATCATCCATGTTGTGTGTATCGCTGTGTATGCTTGCTGCTGGATGAAGAAGCATCTCAAGGGACTCGGATCCGATGCTTCCATCTCCATGATTAACGAACTTGTAGTCTCGTAGAATAGGGTTGACATTCTCCCAACCATTTTCAACCAACCACTTAGTATGATACTTGGTTCGAGCCATCCTTACAAACGACCAACTGTGGATGGGTGGCTTTGCCTTTGGTAAACCATAAGCATTCAATGCCTTCGAGGCTTGCTCGAATATTGTACCACAATGATGCATGTGTTGTCTTACATCAAGTCCATTGGTCCCAATGTCAAACGCATCCATGTTAAGGAACTTGTTTAGTAATGCCCCGTTGTTATGCTCTGCATTTTCACCTGCATTGATTGCTGAACCAAGAGCCTTGAATGTATCTTTGTTGGGGTTACTCATGAATGAACTAAGTGCTTTGAATAACTTTGCACAGATGCTCATTGACTGACCCCAAGACTTGCCACCGTAACCAGAAGACCAACCCGGACGATTGTACTCTTTCCTCAAGTACATTGCCATTTGCTCTGCGTGTTTGTAATTGAGAAGAGTCTTCTCCATCGCATAGTAGTAATCCTTTCTATTGTGTATGCCGGGTCCCACTTGTTTCCATAAACCATCGAACGCCACACCCATTACTCTTGCAGTCAATGGACTGGCTTGCTTGTGTTTGTTGAAACCATGTCTCATCTCTCCCATACCAACCGCGAGCATAGCCTTTGGTAGATAGCCAGCAAAGACACCCGCCAAGTAAGCAGTGTTCTCAATTGATGTCGAGAACATTTCTCCACCCGCAAACTGATGGAAGAATGTAGACAACCATCCCTGTTGGGTGTCCCAATATTTATTGGAGAAATCTACACCACGCTTGAATGATTCAATGTAATCAGAGGCGTCGTATGGTTGTGGCTCAAAGTTCTTTTCATTGTCAAGAACAGTCCATGAGTCTATGCCCACATACCGATCGCCTATGTTCACATTGTCTGTCACGATGTAAGGAATGTCATTGAAGTTACAGTGTGCATAGATGTGAGACTGTCTACTACCCTGTGGTTCGATAACAACAAAGCCTTCGGGTACTTTGCTCTTGATGATATTCTGCTCAAGCCATGCGACTTCTTCAAGTCCCGTCGCTCTCCATACTTCCTTAACAATAACTTCACCATCGGTAATGATACCAGCCTCTGCCCATGAGCAAGGAGGTGGAGTGACCGGCGTTGCCTGTGGTCCCTTTCTGTACTGTGTGAATGAGGCGTTCCCACCCTCATTGAATACGAACTCTAACTGAAAGTTAGATGGACACGCGTTGTGTGCATCAGCAATCACTCTGTTGACATGATTATCATACTTCAATGGTACACCTATGTCAAGTCCATGACCAGCAGTGATACCATCGTGGTCGGGACCAATGCTGATGTAACCTTGGAAGTCCCTGTGTGGTACTTCAATTGGTTCACCATCTTCATTGAACATGATTCGTGTCCCGTGGTGGGGAGGATAGCGTCCTCCAATGGAGCCATCTCTCGTGGTGAGATACAACACACCACTTGCCTTTGCTTCAACAAACGGCATCAACAATAGGCATCCATTCGGATCGTCCTCACGCATGATGTCTCTGAGTCTATGGAACTGAGACAGTACATCTTGCACATACTTACAACGTACTGATTCGAGAACTCCGTGTCTTGCATGTTCAGGACAAGTACGAAGGAAGTAACCGTGGCGTTGGTAATCAAGATTATCTACAGCCTCACGTACTACATCATCACTATCGTCAAGTAACAATAACTGATACTTCGGCATCCGCCAAGGCTTGAAAGTGGACTTGCCATACGTATTAAGATTCAACGCTTTCTGCGAGCGCACTCTCTCCCATCGTTCATCACTGTTCACGTCATGATATCCCATTATCATTCTTCATCATCTCCATTTATTGTTTCACTTCTTTCTGCTGATTTATATACTGTTTCGATTCGGTCTGCATATTTTCCCTGTCTCTCTTCAACATCTTTTATGCACCACTCTTTGAACGCAGTCATGCTCTCAAACATTTCAAGCATCTCCCAATCATATGTGTAAGAATACGCTTTACCTTCACGGTGTATCCCATAGACATACGTATTAGGTGGTGCTGTTTGGAATAACCATTCGTATGCTTGCGGTCCTATCATTCGCTCACCTCGTAGGCGTGGGGGAATCGTTCCCGTAGATATTTGACATCGTTCCACTTGGACTCAGGGCCTTCGTTGAAGCGAGTCCACTCGGCCAACGACGCGGGACAGTCCTCATGGGCGTCACGCTCGGAGTCCATCGAGGTTCCACCCCACGACCACGCCACGACGGCTTCGGGCAATTCTTTGATTGGCACGCCGAGGTCAAGGGCGTTCTGAATCAATTCAGACACCCACTCTTCCCCGCCTTCAATCAAGGCGATGAATTGGTCCATCACGGGTCCGGTCGTGCTCATTCTACCAGCCCCTCTAATCCTGTGTAATCGTACATGCCCATTGGCTCTTCGTCGTTATCATCTATACCGCACAAGGGTATATCAATCGAAGGAAACTCAATGACTTCGTATTGTCCCCATGTGTGATCGCATTCGTAGCAATCGCTACAGATGTACTGTTCTTCGTCGTCCGGTATGTAATGTACGTGGTACGCGTGAGACTCTTGCACTAAGAATCTACAACCCTCGCACTCAATACCTTCTTGTCCATGTTCATGTTCGTATGCTTCCCATTGTTCCGCTACACTGTAGTAGTCGGTGGATGTTCTGTTGTCAATCATGGAGTCCTCCTTTCTGCTGATTTAAATACCATTTCGATTCAGTCTGCTGTTTTTCTGTTTGGTAATTCTATACTATGTGTCCGATTAATCTAATGTATTGTCCCCCCTCTCATATATATTGATAGAGATTAGTATAAAGAGTTAGATTATACATAAGACATATTGGATTTATGGGACTGACTATGCTTAATGCTTATCCCTATATACGCGTATAGATATATCAATATCGAAATGACATTGGTGTTCGTTGGGTATGGTATGCTCTGGATGAGTGCCTGAGTTTATATGGTGGAGTACTGGGACTGACTCGCTCTCGCATAGTAATCGATTTATTTTTTGAGCGAGGTCACTACCACTCATACGGATGGGAGCGAACGAATAGTGAGCGACATCAAACGGGGCGACTAGCCCCGTACGTCACGCGAAAGGTGTCTGCAAAAGCAAACGCCTCGCGTACAGGCGAGCAGTCTAACGATTTGAAAACGCCACGCGTAGACCTTACGCGAAAGCAGATTTGACGTTCGCGATCGCTATGCGTATGCGTAAAGCGAAGCCAAAAAAAATGCCCCGCCCCCG
>CERH01132796.1_pt1 | contig 34449 bp, 53 predicted proteins | sample 530991 | NCBI WGS metagenome assembly CERH01 (sample SAMEA2621191, study PRJEB7988) | marine metagenome | biome: marine biome (ENVO:00000447); feature: mesopelagic zone (ENVO:00000213); material: "saline water (ENVO:00002010), including plankton (ENVO:xxxxxxxx)" | depth 800 m | reverse complement strand
TTAGGACTCATTTTAGAGAGTTGAGTTTTAGCGTTGAGGATGACTTAAGCAGAGAAAAAGCATTGGAGTTTTTAGAAGGTGAAAAAGAAATGATTGAAACTTTGATTGAAGTAATTTCTTCAGGAGAGAGCTTTGAATAAACTAATTTTAATACTAACAACCTTAGCAGTACTGGCGCTAGTGAATTACCTCTACTACGCCCTACCCTGTTTTAAGTTTTTACCGTGTGGGTGAGATATGAGTGAATTTAACGAAGAAAAATGGCTGCAAGAAAACGCTGTAAAAATATTGAAAAATGCAGATATGTATATCAGCGAGTGTTCTGGTTGCTGCGAGACAGTTGATGGTCACAATTCTATGGGATATCCCATTTCTTATACTTTTAATTGCCTTGTCGGCTCAGGTTGTTCGGAATGTGATAACACGGGTGTTACCGCTCAAGATATTAAAGACTATTTTTATTATAGTAAGTGCGAAGAATTAAAAGACAAAATCCAAGAAATGACCGAAGTGATCAAGAAGCTTGAGGATAGGTTGGGTTCCTTTGCCTCTTTTCTTTGCAGATTAAACGATGCTTACCTAGAGCTAGAAACAGAAGACTTTATTAAAGTAAGCAAGGAAATGATTGAAGATCACGAACTGGTCAAGAAGTATACAAGAGGTGTGGAGTGAAAGAGATTCAACACGATTACTACAACGGCCCAGCTTGTGAAGTTTGTTGTTCTCACATAATTAATGGATCGATGTTTATGAAAGACAATGTTTTTTACTGTGTAAGCTGTATTGATGAAATAAAAACCTCAAAAGAAGTTATAGTTGATAATGGGAAGGTGCTTGAATGAAAGAACGTCCGATAATCTTCAATTCAGAAATGGTCAGATCTATTCTTGATGGGCGGAAAACTCAAACAAGAAGAACTATAAAGCAGCAACCCTATGAACTTGCTGACATTGATTACGATAATTCAACAGATTTATTTTATGACCGTGGAAGTAACATGAATTATAAATGCCCATTCGGAAAAGTCGGAGATGTTCTTTGGGTTCGCGAGACTTTTGGGGTTCATCCTGATTATGATGATATCTCAGAACATGGTTTGATATATAAAGCTGATTATAATCAAAGTATTTTAAATGATTTTAAAAATGAAATGGGCATGAAGTGGACCCCTTCAATTCATATGCCAAAATGGGCTTGTCGCCTTAGGTTAAAAATAACAGATATTCGAGTTGAGAGATTACAAAGTATTTCTGAAGTGGATGCAATAAAAGAAGGGCTTCATGGCCCTTTTACTGGAACTGACTTTAATGGAATTAATCAAATAGGAAAAAAGCCAAGTCAGTGTTTTGCAGAGTTATGGAACTCAATCTATAAAAACTGGGACGAGAATCCCTGGGTATGGGTTGTTGAATTTGAAACAATAAAAGAACGGTAACAATTATTATCGTGAAAGGATGAAAAATGAAATCTGACTTAAAAGTAAGATGGCAAATTGAGTTAAACGAAGATGAGGCACATGAATTATTAGAAGCAATTAGATGTAGTAATTATTCAGACCGAGTAACTGACAAAATCGAGAACGACTTAAGTAACTTTTTAGACAATCAAGGATTCTACGAAGAATAAACCGACTAACCGCCGTAAGCGGTCTTAACAATGAGGTGAATGTGAAATACGAACAGTTTTTAGAAAATAAACTAATAAAAGATATACCTAGTGGGTTTGATGTAAAAGACGAATTATTGCCCGAACAATTATTTGATTTTCAAAAAGCAATCGTAAAGTGGGCCTTGAAAAGAGGAAGATCTGCTATATTTGCAGATACTGGGCTAGGAAAAACAGCAATGCAACTAGCTTGGGCAAATGCAGTTCATAATTTCACAGGAAATAGAGTTTTGATTGTTGCTCCTTTATGTGTTGGATACCAAACAATTAGTGAAGCAGACAAATTCGACGTGAGATTGCCTAAATTTTATAAAGAAATGAACTATGATGAAACAGGAATATTTGTCACTAATTATGAGATGTTCGATAAATTTGAAAAAGCAATAAGCGAAGGATACTTTGATGGAATTGTCTTAGACGAATCATCGATTATAAAACATGGTATGTCTAAATTTAGAAATAAAGTAATTAAATCCAGCTACAATATACCATATCGTCTATCATGTACTGCAACTCCTTCTCCAAATGATCATATGGAGCTTGCATCACAGTCAGAGTTTTTAGGTGTAATGAATGCACCAGAAATGCTTGCAATGTTTTTCACGCATGACAGTGGAGAAACAAGTAAATGGAGATTAAAAGGCCATGCACAAGATAAGTTTTGGGAATGGATGGCATCATGGGCTGTATATATAAAGTCACCAGAAGACATAGGCTTTGATGGTTCTAAGTACAAGCTACCAAAATTAAATATAAACTTTATAGAAGTAAACTCTGGTAAAAACATAAACGAATACACAGGAAAGAATGGACTTGGCCTAAGTGGTAGGAACAAAGCAAGGCGCGATACAATAGATATACGATGCAAAGAAGCAGCTAAAATAGCTAATAACTTAAATGAAAGTGTAGTTATATGGTGCAATCTTAACGACGAATCTAAGCTATTAAACGAACTGATTGATAAAAGTGAACAAGTGTCTGGCTCAGATAAAATAAAGGTAAAAGAAGAACGACTTATAAATTTTTCAAGTGGAAAACTAGAAAGACTTATAACAAAACCAAAGATTGCTGGTTTTGGAATGAATTGGCAACACTGTAAAAATACTATTTTTGTTGGTTTAAATGATAGCTACGAACAACTCTATCAAGCAATAAGAAGGTTTTATAGATTCGGGCAACAACATGATGTAAATGTTCACATTATCACATCGGATATAGAAGGAGATGTTGTAAATAATATAAAAAACAAAGAAAAAAAGTCTCAAGAAATGCAAACCAATATTGCAAAGCACATGAAAGATTTCCAAACAAGAGAAGTTAACCAGCTTACAAAAGATAAAAGTGAATACAAAAGAGATTTTGTTAAAGAAGATAATTACGAAGTTCATTTATCAGATTGCATAGATTTGGCAAAAGAAATCGAAAACGAAGCAATTGACTATTGCATATTCTCTCCACCATTCAGTTCTCTATACACGTACTCTAATAGTGAAAGAGATATGGGTAACTCAAAATCAGATAAAGAATTTTGGAATCATTTTCGATTTTTAATAAAAGAACTATTTAGAATTACAAAAACAGGTAGAAATATATCTGTTCACTGCATGAATTTGCCAATGAGCAAAACACGTGACGGTGTTATAGGGATAAAAGACTTTAGAGGAGACATAATTAGGGAGTTTAACAATGCTGGGTTTATCTACCATTCAGAGGTAACTATATGGAAAAACCCCGTAGTTGCGATGCAAAGAACAAAAGCACTGGGACTACTGTGGAAGCAAATAAAAAAAGACTCTACTAGATGCAGACAAGGACTGCCTGACTATATCGTTACATTCAGAAAAGATGGAGAAAACCAAAGCCCCGTGAGTCACACCCCTGATGATTTTACAGTTGATGAATGGCAACAATTAGCTAGTCCGTGCTGGATGGATATCAAGCAGTCAAATACGCTTAACGGACGAATGGCCAGAGATAAGTCAGATGAGAGACATATTGCACCACTGCAACTCGATTTAATTGAAAGATGCTTAAGGTTATGGAGTAAGCCAGGTGATCTTGTCTACTCTCCTTTTAGTGGAATAGGAAGCGAAGGATATGTCTCATTAAAAATGGGAAGGAAATTCATAGGAAGTGAACTAAAAAAATCTTATTTTGAAAATTCATTAAGGTATTTAAAAGAAGCAAATCTTGATTTTAACACTATGCCTAGAGGAGAGTTTGCCCTTAGTTTTGATAGTCCTTTAAATAATTCTCTAAATATTAACCAAGACCAGGAAAACCTAAGCTTCCTGCAATAAAACACACCGCACAGTGATTTTATGAGTAAAACGGCCACAACTATGACTGAACAAATAAAGCCAAAAAAGGGATATATATATCTTATCGCTGAAGAAGATAATAGTTTTTTCAAAATTGGTTTTTCTACTAAGCCTGAAAATAGATTAAGAGCACTTCAAACTTCCAATCCTAGAAACCTAAGGATCATAAAGACAATTAAAGGTGATAAACGGGATGAAGCCAAAATTCAATATAAATTCAGGGCCAGTAAGGAAAACAATGAGTGGTTTAGAAACACTAAAGAAATAAGAGATTTTTTCAAAACAAATGAGATTCCTAAAAAAGTTTACAAAAAAAAGGATTTATTTGCTTTAGCTTCAGATATTTTCCAATGGTTAAAACTCAATAATAAGACACATTGCTTTGCTGATAATTTTTGTAAATTAAATCATATAAAATTCGATTTTGAATTATTCACTAAAGCTTGTATTTATTCTGATCATTTACTGCACATTAGTCCCATTGACTATGAACAATATTCATTTTTATTTGACAGTAATTCCCATAAATTTCGTGGAGAAAGATATTTAATCAAAATTTTATAAGAGGTTGTATGGAAAATAAAGAAAAGCTAGAAATCGAAAAAAAATGGCTAGATATTAAAGAAGTAGTTAAATACTACCCTCTTTCTTTATCAATGCTTTACAAACATAAGATGTATGGTATCCCTGCTAGAAAAATTGGTGGCAAGCTAGTCTTTAAAAGAGAAGAGCTTGAGGAGTATTTAGAGCAAACAGGATGAGTCGATATAAAAAGATTAAAAATGCAAAAGGTCTATATAAAGATCAAAATGGAAATTTCTATGCTCAAAAGAGGGTGCATAAGAAGCTATATTCTTCTACTTTTAACACCCTTAAAGAAGCGAAAGCATGGGTTAAAGAATTTCATCCCGACCATAAGAAATTTATCCTTGAGCCCACAGAATTAAATCACTTTAATGGCAGCAAAGAATATGTATTTAAAGATATGTGGAAAGAATATAAGGACTATACTGAACCAGGTGTTGAGAAATCAACCTTGGTGGCCAGAAAAAGAATGGAAGTATTTGTTAACGAGCTAATGGATATTAAGCTTAAATTCTTTAACCCAGACCTGATATCTCAGCTTGTTTTGAAGAATAAAGAATTGGCCATTAAAAACCCCAAAAGTAGAAGGATGAATTTTAATTTTGAACTCTCACATCTTGGGTGTTTTTTTTCATGGTATATCCGAGAGAAAGACTTTTATTTCAAATCTCCTATCATTGCGAGAAGGCATTCTTTGCAAGGTATTATCAAGAAGAAAATTAAGAATGATAAGCGTATGAATATCGAACATATACAGCAATTCCTTAGCAGCTTGAATGAGTTAAATGAAATAGATGGCCTGTACTACAAGTTTGCTGTCCTTCAATTTTTAACAGCTTCAAGAGCGCAGGATATTGCAGCAATTCATGATTTTCAAATAGATTTAAAATCTAAAGAACTACTCCTTGACAGGGCCATAGCATGGACACGAGATAAAACCATTGGAAGTTATGTTAAAGAGCAAAAAAACAAACAATCTCGTATATGCTCAATAACTCCATTGATGTCTGGCATCTTGAAAAATTTATTAAAAAATAAACTAAAATCAAAAGAAAAAGATTTAAATGGTCTTCTTTTCCATTTAGATGGAAATATTATCTCCTACGGTAAATTAAGGCATGCCTATAACAGGGGGTTGGAACACGCTGGCTTGTCTAAATGGTTTAAATCAACCCACATAATGAGAAGATCTATGGCCAAATTAGCAAGAGAAGAGTTTGGTTCAATAGATGCTGTACAGGCAATGACTGGTCATAAAGATGTGCGCATGGCCGAGCATTATTCGGGAAGAAATGATAAGCTACAAAAACAAGTCGCTAACGAAATAGACGCTATTTTGTCTAAAAACATACAGAAAAGTCTTGCAAAGTCTTGCAAAAATAAAAAGAGCCGTAATAATGTATAGTTACAACGAAAATTCAATTATGTTTCTTATCGTGCAAGAGTTGCAACTCACTGTATTAACGTTTATTTTCAGTTGTTTACGCAAAGCTGCTTTTCACAGTATTTCAAGCTTTTTCAAGGTTTTTCCCAGAAAAGTCTTGCAAAAAGTCTTGCAAAATTTTCTCGAAAGCAAGTTTTTGATCATTGATTTTATAAAAACAAATCACATTAACAGTGCTGGACTTGAACCAGTTCAACCACCCTATCAACCTTATCAATTTCAACAATTTATAAACCATAAAATATTAGAGCGCCCATTATGCGCCCAAAAAGGGGAATTATGAACAATTTAGATAAACTGCCTATTTTTACTATTAAAAAGAAGACTTTTAAAACTTATGTCTATGACGAGCAAGGAAACATAAAGGATGAGTGGTTTTTTACGAAGGATATATGCGACAGCATATCAAGCTTTATTAATCTTCGGATTGCTCGAATTAAAGCAAGTATTGGAGTTAGGCTGGTTGGCCATATAGGCGACCCGTGTCCACACTGCAAAAAACTAATCACGCTCAATAAGGATGAAGAAACTGGTTTTTTCAGGTGAGAAAATTGAACGACATTGAAAAAGAAAACGCAAAATTAAGACGTGCGATTTTATGGGCCGATCGAAAGTTAAAATACCTAGACTTATATCAAGATTTTTATAACAAAGTTTCTCAGTTCTTGGAGTTCGATACAAGTTACGTTGAATTAAAAAGAACTCTGCATAGAGCAAATAGAGACTTAAAGAGTAAGATCGAAAAAACTAACCCACCCAAAGGAGAATGAATATGGAGCCCGATTTAGAATTTTACATAGATGAACTTAAAGATGCTGTTAAGCTTCTTGAAAAGTACGCCAAGCATGAAAAAAAGCTACAAGAACACGACTCAGACATATGTGAGCACTTCTCTCATTATGTCAGAAACCAGGTGCGACAAGTGGTCAATAAATTAAAAAGAGATTATGGCGATAAATAAACCCAGCGCGCAGGAGGGGTAATGGAAAAGAATGAAGAATCAATGACACAACAACACTTAAGGGTTGTTAATCAAATTGCTGAAATTTTAGAAAAAGAGTTTGATGACTCTGATGATATATATTTCGTAATTAGGACTTTACGGAACATATTTTTATGGGAATCAGAAGACTCGCACACTCAACATCTTTTCAATAGAGCACTTGAGAGATTTGCAGAGTGCCAACCTGTTTTTCTTGAGAATTTAATAAAAACTAAAAAGCGAGGATGAATGAGTGGAAATAATTATACTATAGACTCTAGAGAGGTTTTCAAGCTCGAGCAAAAACTCCAAAAAGCAATCGAGATTATCAAGAAACAGAGGGAGGGGGTTGATGCTGCTGCTGAAGCCAGTAACCGAATGCAACCTTCTTTACTTATTGTCGGTTCGCTTAAATTTTGCAGAGAAATAAAACAACAAACCGACAAGGATATTGAGGAGTTACTTGGTTCTGAGTATAATACACCATGCCCAGAATCTACCAAGGAATTATAGAAAAGAGCGTTGTAGGCTTCAAAGCTCACATCCCAGGCAAGTTCTCGCGTGGAAAAGGTATAACGCCTGAGCTTGCTTTAAAGTCTCTCGAACGCAGCCTAGATAAAACCTTTAAGGACAGGGTTGAGACCTTTAAAATTCACAGAAAAAGTCAGCTCGTTTTCGAGGTTGAGATTGTTGAAGATAATAACTTCTTAAATCTTTTTAATTAAAAATTTCAAATGCCCCATATTTTAATTACTTAATGCTTTGTGACGGATTTTGCAAAAGCATTTTTAAAGCTAATCCTATGTATATGGGAAGCATGAAAACATTTGCAAAAAACCTTAAAAAAACATCTGAGCACGATGAGCAAGTTCAAATTTTTAAATGGGCAAAGCTTAATGAGTCTAAATTTCCCGAGCTTTGGTTATTAAACGCTTCCTTAAATGGAGTAAGGCTTAATATTGGTCAAGCTTCAAAAGCAAAACGTTCTGGCATGAAAAGCGGCTACCCAGATATTTCACTTCCTGTGCCGCGTGGAAAATATCACGGTTATTACCAAGAGCTAAAAATCAAAGGTAACTACCCTACTAAAGAACAAAAAGAATGGCTCAAAAATCTCAGTAAGCAAGGTTACAAATGTGATGTGTGTTACGGAGCCCAAGAGTCTATTCAGTCAATATTGAAATATTTAAAGGAGAAATAAATGATTAATTCAATTAAAAGTTTAAAAGAAGTAAATGGAAAACCAGTTTGTGTAATGGATGAACTCAGAGAAAAATATCCCGAGAAATTCAACGAGTCGGGAGCAATGGATTATAAATGGTTTGAAAAAGATATTAGGCCCAATTTTAATATCTTTGTAAGGCATGATGTTGATTCTATTTCATTCAACATGTTAACAAAGCCTGCTAGCGAGGGCGGTGATTTAAGAAGGTGTCAGTTCGTTGATTTAATCAAAATAGGGTTGGAAATGCTTCGATATCTTAACAATAAGTTTCCATGTAGGGAAAATGCACTAACTATTACCAAGCTTGAAGAAGCTCTTATGTGGCAAGAAAAGAGAACAGAGAATAGAATTGCAAGAAACGTAGAAGGTAAAAATATAGCATAAGGAAGAAGAATGAAAGGAACGAGAGAAGGTGGTCACAGAAAGGCCAGATTAAGTCACGTTGTTCAGAAAGAATTAGACTTACTTGCAAAGAAAGGCGTTAACGTTATCGAGCTTCTCTCTTACCTTGGAAGTCATTTCTTGAATAAGAAAAGCAAGTTAAGAAAATATTACACATTAGAAAAGATTAGATATTTACCTTCTAAGCATTTTCCAGGATTAATTTCACAGTTAAGAACTTTTAGACATTCATAAGGAGAATATGGCCATGCATTTAAAACCAATCACTGACAGAATTATAGTCAAGCGAGATGACTTAGAAGAAAAAACTAAGTCTGGAATTATTTTAGTTAAAGGCGATCGTGAGCCAGCAATCAGTGGAGTTATTGTCTCGATGGGTGGCAAAGACACTCACGAAGTCAAAGAAGGCGATCGCATTATGTTTTCTAAGCATGTTGGCATGACTGCGCTCGTTGATGATATCGAATATTTAGTCATGAAAGAAGAAGATATCCTGGGGGTTTTGGTTGAGTAAATTTGAATTACCAAAAAAGAAAAGAGCTAAATTTTACAAACCAATCTCAGTTCATGTGACAAAAGAAGTCTACAACCTCTTTGAAGAGCTAAAAAACCGAGAATACGAAATACGCGAAATCATTAGGAAAGCTATTGATGAGTATATCGTTAAAAACAAGCTTTATGTTATCTTGAAAAAAGACAGCAAGCTTCAGTGAGGGAGTTTTGAAAGAACTCAAAAACAAGCGACACGAAACATTTTGCCATGAGTATTTGAAAGACTTAAATGCTACCCGTGCATACAAAGATGTCTATAAAACAAAGAACCAAAGAACGGCTGAGTCAGCAGCTCAGAGACTGTTGAGTAATGTTGAGGTGCAGCGAAGAGTACAAGAGCTCATGGACGAAAGAAGCGAGAGAGTAAAAATCGACGCTGATTATGTTTTAAACACTATCCAAGAAGTTGCTGAAAGGTGCATGCAAAGAGCCCCTGTCATGGTTCGTCTTGGCAAAGAAATGGTTCAAGCAATAGATGAAGAAGGAAGGCACGTTTGGCGCTTTGACTCTTCAGGCGCAAATAAAAGCTTAGAGCTTCTAGGTAAGCACTTAAAACTATTCACTGAAAAGTTTGAGCATAGTGGCAGCGTTGACTTAAGCAGTTTAAGTGACGAGAAGATTAACGAGCTCTTAAAGCAATATTTAAATAATGAACCGCCAACAAAAAATTGAATTACTCGCCCTACTCCAAGAGCGTGAACGCAGAAAGAAATACCGCAAAATCAATGAGTATTTTCCCGATGATGGTCCTTTAAGGCGTGAGTTATACCAAAAACATTTAGAATTCTTCAAAGCTGGTGTGAACCACGAAGAAAGACTTGCTCTAGCTGCCAACAGGATTGGTAAAACTGAGTCCATGGGAGGGTATGAGCTCGTTTTACACTTAACAGGACAATACCCTGATTGGTGGGAAGGAAGGCGTTTTGATAGACCTATTGAAGCTTGGGCAGCTGGTAAATCAGGCCAGACCGTTCGAGATATTATTCAAAAGAAATTACTTGGCCCTATTCATGACAAAGGCTCGGGGTTAATCAAGCAAGAGCTTATTGAAAAAACTACACCTAGATCAGGTATCCCAAACGCAGTCGATACTATTTTCGTTAAACACACCTCAGGCGGCACAAGTGAGCTAAGTTTTAAATCCTATGATCAAGGCAGGCAGTCTTTTGAAGGAACTAAGAAAGATGTCATTTGGTTAGATGAAGAGTGTCCACTTGATGTTTACACAGAATGCCTTTTAAGAACAACTGACACCTCAGGTAAAAACGAAGGTAATGGTATTATGATGCTTACCTTTACTCCTTTAATGGGTATGAGCGAGCTTGTTTTAGAGTTCTTACCTAATGGAGAGGTAAAAGAAATAAGTGATGGCCCTAAGTGTGTTATCACGGCCACATGGGATGACGTTCCTCATTTAACTGAAGAGACAAAGAAAAAGCTCCTTGCCTCAATCCCTCCTTTTCAAAGAGATGCTCGTTCTAAAGGCGTGCCTCAGTTAGGTGCCGGTGCTATTTATCCAGTCTCAGAAGATGATTGGGTTGTTGACCCTTTTGAAATGCCTAAGCATTGGAAGAGAGTCTATGGTCTTGATGTTGGGTGGAACAGAACTGCTGCTATATGGGCAGCTATTGACCCTGAAACAAGTGTCATCTATGAATACTCCGAGCATTATCAAGGAAATGAAAAACCAGTTGTTCACGCTCAAAGCATTAAAGCTCGCGGTGAGTGGATACCAGGTGTTATTGATCCAGCTTCACGTGGAAGGTCACAGGTAGACGGTCAGCAGTTATTTAATCAATACAGAGAGCTAGGGCTAAAGATAATTAAAGCTGATAATGCCGTGGAGGCTGGTATTTATGCCGTATGGGAGCTTTTATCAGCAGGTAAACTTAAAACGTTTAAGACATGCAAAAATATCATTGAAGAGCGCAGAATGTATCGAAGAGATGAGAAAGGAAAAATTGTTAAGCAAAAAGATCACTTAATGGATGCCGAAAGATATCTTATAATGTCAGGTCGAAATATCGCTAAAACTGAGCCAGTTCCTAAACCAAAAACCCAAAACTATCACGCCCCTTCTTCAGGTGGCTGGATGGGTTAAGCCTATCTGATTAAATACACCTAAAAACATTTCGCAATTATTTTGGATGCATTTTTGTATATCAATAGCTTGGTCTTATGGATCAAGACTCCAAAGAAAAATCATCTGTCATTGAAACGGCAAAAAAGCGTTATCAAATTGCTGTTGATTACTGGTCTGGTCAAAGAAGTAAAACAGAAGAACTTCTTGAGTTTATCGGTGGCGATCAATGGCCAGAAGAAATCAAAAGGCAAAGAGACGAAGATAAAAGACCATGCCTCACATCTAACCAAATCCCTAAACACGTTCATCAAATCACCAATTCTCAAAGACAAAACAGGCCTAGAATCAAGCTGACTCCTTTTGATAACGAAGGAGATATCGACACAGCAAAAGTTAAGCAAGGTCTAATTAGAAGCATTGAGAACAATTCTGACGGCGACACTGCTTATGATGTCGCATCTTTTTATCAGGTAGCTACAGGTCTTGGTTGGTTTCGAATTAAGACAGATTACTGCGATCCTACTTCTTTTGATCAAGAAGCAATGTTTGAGACAGTTAATAACCCTAATGCGGTGTTAGCTGACCCTACTTTTAAAAAACCCGATGGCTCAGACATTGATTGGCTTCTCTATGTAGATGAGATCGCTAAAGAAGATTACAAGCAGCAATACCCTGACTCAGAAATTTGTGACTCTAACTTTGATTGGGATGACACAGGCACTGACTGGATCAATAAAGAGTCAGTTCGGGTTGTTGAGTATCTTGTTCGTGAGTATAAAAAAGAAACTCTCATAAGGCTTCCAGATGGCTCTACTGCTTTAAAGAAGGACTTAGACAAGGCAAGTGATGAAGAATTAGTTGAATACGGTCTATCAAGAGAAATAGTCGAGCAGCTTGCAAAAGATAAAAAGACATCACGTCAAACCGTTATACCAAAAGTTAAATGGTATAAGCTTAATGGTGTTGAGGTTTTAGAAGAAACAGAGTGGGCATCTAAATGGATTGGTTTTATTCCAGTTCTAGGTGAGACATTTTGGATCAACGATAAGCGTGTTCTTAAAGGCATTGTAGATGACGCGAAAGACCCGCAGATTCTCTATAACTACATCATCACAAATATTGCTGAAGCTATTGGGACGACTCCAAAAGCTCCTTATATAGGCGCTGAAGGGCAATTTGAAGGTCACGAAACGAAATGGAATTCAGCTCATATCAAAAACTACGCTTACCTTGAGTACAAACCTACTCTTTTAGATAACGGAACCCCTGCCCCACCACCTCAAAGAAATTTCGCCGAGCCTGCTATTCAAGCAATGACCCAGCTTCTTATGATTGCTGCTGACAACATCAAATCAGCTACTCGTCAATGGGATGCTGCTTTAGGTGCTCAGTCTAATGAAGTGAGCGGCAAAGCAATTAACGCAAGAACAAGACAGTCTGAGACCGGAAACTTTCACTTTATAGACAACCTTGAGAAATCTATTCGTCATGGTGGCCGAATCTTAGATGACGTTATCCCTGTTATTTACGACGCCGCTAGAACCGTTCGCATTACTGGAGAAGATGAACAGCAGGATATCATTGCCATAAATCAAATCTTCAAAAATAAAGACGGCAAATTAGTAACATACGACTTTAAGGGCAAGTACGACGTCGTTGTTGAGGTAGGACCAAATCACGCCACTCAAAGACAAGAAGCCGTTGAATCAATGCTGCAATTATCTCAGTACTACCCAAGAGTACCTGAGGTTGCAGGTGATTTAATTGTTAAAAACATGGACTTCCCTGACTCGCAAGAAATTGCTGAGAGATTAAAAAAGACTATTCCACCTGATATCACAGACGAAAACCCACAAGTCCCACCTGAAGTTCAAGCTCAAATGAATCAAATGAGTCAAGTAGTTGAACAATTAACCGCTCAACTTGATGAAGCTAATGAAAAAATCAAGCACGACTTAGTTCAAATTGAATCTAAAGAACGCATAGAAATGCAAAAGATTGAAGCTGACCTAAGGCAAAAAGAAGCTGATCTTCAGTTTAAATATAAAGAACTATCAGTCAAAGAAGGACAATCCTTACAAGAAGTAACTGAGAATCTTAGCGTTCTTGCAAGTGAAATCATTGAAATAAATGACCGCATGGCACTTCTTAAATTCGACACACCAATTAACCAAGATGAAATCGCAGAAAGTTTAGAGCTCGGGCTTGAGTCTGATCAACTTATGCCTGCTCAAAATATCAACCCTACTGGTGGGGAAGCACCAGGATTATCCGGCGACTTACCGCCGCAAGAGGAGATTTAGCACATGACAATTGAAGTAACAGGGCAAGAACAAACTCAAGAAATCCAAAACAATGAAGTTGAAGAAACTACTGAGCAAAGCTCTGAATCCGAGTCTACTCAAGACGATGAACTTGAGAATGACGAAAACGAAACTGAAGAGTCGGAAACTTCAGAAGAAGATGAAGAAGGGAAAGAAGAGAGACCGAAGAGAAAAGGTGTTCGAAAGAGAATTAGTAAACTCGTAAAAGAAAAAAACCAGGCCAGACAAGAGGTCGAGTATTGGAAAAACCTAGCACTAGAGAGTTCCAAGAAACCCGAGAGAGAAAATTCAAAACAAGAACAAACTTCACAGGTCAACGACGATTTAGAACCTAATCCCGATGATTACGACAAACCAACTGATTATTACAAAGCATTCGCTAAATGGTCATTCAAGCAAGAACAAAAAGAACTTTCTAAACAGTCTCAACAAGAGAAAGAAAATCAAAGGCTCACGGAAGTCCAAAGAAAATGGCAAGAGCAAGAAAACAAGTTCAAGGAAGATCATGAAGACTATGAAGACGCCGTATCTGCGCTTGAAGATGTTTACATCGATCAAGGAGCTTTTGGAGCAATCCTAGAGTCGGATATTGGTGCTCAAATCATTTACGAGCTTGGTAATAACGAAGAGTTGATTGAAAAATTATCTACTCTTAGAGGTAGCGCCGCAATCAAAGAGATAGGAAAAATCGAAGCACGCCTTCAATCCCAACCTAAGAAAAAAATTACAAAAACAACCAAGGCTCCACCTCCAATTTCTACGGCCAAAGGAAGTGCAAAGATCACCAAAGACATTAACGATCCAGATCTTCCTTTCAGTGAGTACGTAAAGCTTAGGAGCGCATAAAAAAGGATTCTTGTATGGCAAATACAGTTTTAACACCTACCGCTTTAACGAAAGAATCGTTAATGCAAACAATGAACAATCTTGTATTGGCAAAAAATGTAACCAGAAAGTATGATGATAGATTCGCTGTTAGTGGGGCAAAGATCGGAAACTCTCTCGATATTAGAAAAGAAAACAGATTTACAGTTTCAACTGGGCAATCGCTCTCTCTTCAAGATGTCCTGGAAGAGAGTGTAACATTAACTCTGGATAAACAGAAACATGTTGATTTTCAGTTTTCGTCTAATGAACTAAGCCTTAGTATTGACGAGTTTTCTGACAGGTATATCAAACCAGCGACTCTAGAGCTAGCTAACCAAATCGACTACGACCTTTCAGCCCTCTATAAAGACGTTTATCACTCGGTGGGCACACCTGGCACAATCATGACAGACCTTAGTGACGCCTTAGACGCTGGTAGAAAGCTTAAAGAAGCTGGAGTTCCCGTTGGAAGTAAATTAGCATCTGTTATTGACGCTGAAGCAGAAGCATCTCTTATCAATGGTCTTAAAGGGTTATTTCAATCATCCTCAGAGATTGCTAAACAGTATGAAAAAGGCCAAATGGGGATGGCCGCAGGATTCAAGTGGTACATGGATCAAAACATCCAGTCTCATACGGTTGGTGCTCACGGCGGTACTCCGCTTATAAACGGTGCTTCCCAAACAGGAAGTTCACTTATAACAGATGGATGGACAGCCTCAACTGCTGTCCTTAAAGAAGGTGATGTTTTCAATATTGCCGGAGTTTACTCAATAAACCCAAAGAGCAGACAGGCAACAAAGCAGCTTCAAGATTTTGTCGTTACAGCTGATGGCACTTCAGATGGGTCAGGTAACTTAACGGTATCTATTAGTCCTTCTATTGTCACAAGTGGTGCAAGACAGACTGTAAGTGGCTCACCTGCTGATAATGCCGCTATTACCGTTAAAGGGACAGCAAGTACCGCCTACTCTCAGCATTTAGCTTTTCATGAGCAGGCCTTTGCCCTTGGTTGTGCTGATCTTCTCCTTCCTAAAGGAGTAGACATGGCCTCAAGGGCTTCTGATTCTCAAACAGGGATGTCGATAAGACTTGTTAGGGCCTTTGATATTAATAACGATAGATTTCCTTGTCGTCTGGATATCCTCTACGGAGTTAAGACAATCAAGCCTGAATTTGCTTGTAGAATTTTTAATTAATTTTAACGGTGGGCCATGTGCCCACTTTTACTAAAAGGATAAAGATGCAATTTCCAACTTATATGTACCACAAAGAGCACGGAGCTAAAATCTTTGAAAGCGAGGATGAGTTTGAGCAAGCGGGAAAAGGCTGGGTTGATACCCCAGCAAAATTTGAGGACCCAGAAGAGGATTTTGGCACAGCTGATTTAGAAGAGCCCGAAGATAAATATCTTTCACTGGAAGATCTTAAAGTTAGCGAGCTAAAAGCAATGCTCATTGAGGACTTTGAGGTTTCAGAGAGCGATCTTAAAGGGCTTAAGAAAAGTGAGCTTGTTGATCTTGTTTTCAAAAAGAAGGAAGAATAATTGAGTACAGCTCTTCAAAGCATAAAACGGGCACTAAGGCTCATTGGCGTGACAGCTCAAGGTGAAACTCCTGAGTCTGAAGTCGCTAATGATGCTTTAGATGCTCTTAATAAGATGCTAAGAAGCTGGAACACTCAAAACCTTCTGGTCTTTGGCATAACAATTGAAGAGTTTAGTTTAACTCCAGGACAGAGCTCATACACGCTTGGAAGCGGTGGAGATTTTAATACTAATATTCCTATCAGAACTGACGCTGTCTTTCTGCGATATGGTGATAATACAGAGTACCCCGTTCAAATTATAGATAATAAGTATTGGGGAAGGCTTCAAGCCAAAAGTACGAGCTCTAGCATCCCTACTCATGTCTATATTGACGAAAACTTCCCATTAAAGACGCTCCACCTCTACCCTACTCCAAGCGAAGCTAAAACGCTTATTATGCATAATTATAGAAAGATATCCTCTATAGCTAGCTTATCAAGTGCCCTCTCCTTTCCTGACGGGTATGAAGATCTTATTGAATACAATCTCGCTATAAGGCTTGCTCCTGAATACGGAAAAGCTATTCCTGCAGAAATCGCTAAACTTGCCTCGGAATCGATGTCAAACGTGAAAAGAGCACGAAATAAACCAGTTGAAATTGGAGTGGATGCAGCTCTTCTTTCTCACGGTCATTATTTTGATTGGAGGAGTGGTCAATGAAATTAGCCCAGTCTCAAAAATCAAGAATTAATAAATGGGTAAAAAAGTGGAAAAAAGAGCTCTTTTTAGATCAATGGAAGATTTATGTTAAATATCATGACTTTAATGAGAAAGAAGATGTTCCCGCTTCATGCAACCCTGACAGTGACTATATGTTTATTGATATTCATGTCTATAAATCTTTTTGGAGTTTTTCTCTAAAAGAACAAGAGAGTTTTATAGTTCACGAGCTTTGCCATTGCATAACTGAATCTATTGCAAGTAACTCTTTTGACTTACTTAACGGAAATCTTGTTACTAGCAGGCAATTAACTAAGACAATCGAAAATTTAACACAAAGAATTGCTAATATAGCTTTCCCTGGAGGTCTTAATTGAGATACCCAGGATTCATTGGCCCTTCATATACCCTTGATTCAAAAGATATCGATAATCAACGTGTGATTAACTGGTATCCAAAAATAAATGAAATGGGCCGAGGCAAGTCCGATGAAGTTGCATCCTTTATTTGCACGCCTGGGCTCAGCACTCTTGTTACTCTACCTGGTGGTGCTTACAGAGGAAGCTACAGAGCAACGAATGGCTTTCTATACGCAGTAGGTGGAAATAAGCTTTATTTCGTTAATTCATCATGGGTAGCGACTGAGCTTGGTGAGCTTCAAACCTCATCTGGTCAGGTTGACTTCGCTGATAACGGCTCTACCCTAGTTGTAGTTGATGGCCCTAACGGTTATTGGCATACATTTAGCTCAAACACTATTACTCAATTTACAGGGGGGGCCTGGCTTGGATCTACTAGAGTTAATTATATTGACGGCTATTTCCTCTTTAATGACCCTGATACTGGAAAGTTTTATATCTCAGGTTTAAGCTCAGTATCGCTTGATGCTCTAGATTTCGCTTCAGCTGACGGGGCTCCTGACAATATTATTGCAACTTTGGTTAATCATAGAGAAGTTTGGCTTTTTGGAGAAGACTCAATTGAGGCCTGGTATAACTCCGGAAACCCTGACTTCCCGTTTGAGAGAATTGGTGGTGGTTTTCTAGAGATGGGTTGTGCTGCCGCCTTCAGTGTAGCAAAGATTGATAAAAGAACTCTGTGGCTTGGAAAGAATGAGCAGGGTCATGGAATTGTCTACATGGCACAAGGCTTTATGCCTCAACGAATATCAACCCACGCAGTTGAGCTAGCTATCCAGTCCTATGGAGATATTTCTGATGCCGTAGCTTGGACATATCAAGAAAATGGTCACTACTTTTATGTTCTAAATTTCACTTCAGCAGATACTACGTGGGCCTATGACTTAACCACAGGTCTTTGGCATGAGAGAGCTTACTTCACAAATGGACAGTATCAAAGGCATAGAGCAAATGGACATGCCTTTGCCTACGGAGTTCATGTTGTCGGTGATTACGCTAACGGCAATCTCTATAAGCTCGATTCTTCTGTTTATACAGATGCAGGTCAGCCTATTAGAAGGATGAGAATACCTCCTCATATCTCAAATGGAAGAAAAAGGGCCATTTATCATTCAGTTGAAATTGAAGCTGAAGTCGGTGTTGGTTTACCAAGCGGGCAAGGCTCAGATCCGCAAATGATGATGCAATTTTCAGATGATGGCGGACATACATGGTCAAATGAGAGATGGGCACCTCTTGGAAAAATTGGGCAAAGAGATACGAGAGCATTGTGGAGGCGATTAGGAGCTTCAAGAAGAAGATTGTTTAGGTTTGTTGTCACTGACCCAGTAAAAGCCAACTTAGTTGGCTGCGAGTTAGAAGTGGAGGCATTGGCAAGCTAATGGAAAATCAACATGACAAAATTCCAGTTCAAACAAGACTTGTAGAGCAAGGTGGTTTTATTAACTGGGTATGGCACCAGTTTCTTAATCAACTCTTTGCGAACTACGAGTCAAGAATAAAAGCACTAGAGACAACCATCGCAGACCATGAGGCAAGGATAACAGCACTCGAACCCTAAGGAGGGGGCATGGGATTATTATCTAAAGTTACAGACGCAGTTGGACTTACGGATAGCGCAGCAGGAGGAAGAGCAATAGGAGCTCAAAGCGCTTACAACGCAGAAGCAAACCGCTTTCTTAAGAAGATGTACAACGAGTCTAAGGATAGACTTAATCCCTACTCTGAAGAAGGTGAGCGCTCTTTTGGTGACCTTGCAAGCATGGTGCGTGGTTATCAAAACTTTTCTAATGCTGAAAACCCATATCGTGATCACAGTGGCGTTTTTTCAATGCAAGATTTTGAACAAGACCCAGGATATCGCTTTAGGCAAGAAGAAGGGATGAAAGGGATTGAGCGAGGTGCTGCTGCGAAAGGCTCTTTAAACTCTGGCGCTACCTTAAAAGCCCTAGCAAGATACAATCAAGGATTAGCAAGTGACGAGTATCAAAACGCCTACAACCGCTTTAATAACGATTATAACAACTCATATAACCGCTACAACAACGACTATAACACCAAGCTCACAAATCTCAGCAACCTTGTAAATTACGGAATGAATGCCAATAGCGCTCTTGCTGGTCAAGGCATGAATTACGCAAACACCTTTGCGAATAATCAAATCAATCTTGGAAATGCCATTGCAGCTAACGAGCTTAACAAAGGTAATGATATGAAAAATGTTTGGAAGATGGGCGTTGGTCTGATTGGGGCAAAAATGGGCCAAGGTAAATAACGGAGGTATTTATGCCAGTAAATAGTGAGATGTACTTTCGACAAATGAATCCTGACTATCTTGGATCGTTTCAACAAGGCTACTCCATTGGTCAAATGATTAAGCAAAACCGTCTCGCAGATGAACAAAGAGAAAATCAAGTAAAGCTTGGTGAAGCTATAAAAGGTGGCTTTAAAACCGACGACAAAGGAAAGCAATATTTTGACTATGATTCTGTTGTACCTGAAGTTGTAAAATATGACCCACAAGCTGGTCTTAACTTGCAAAATCAAAGGTTAGAAAGAGATGCAATGGCACAAAAGGCACAAGCTCTACAAGAAAAAGAGAAATACACCAGAGATAGAAACCAAAGACTAGATGATTTAAAAGAGAAAGAAGTAAACGCTAAATTACAAGCTAATAACAGCACAAATAAAAAAATTACATCTGACCAATATAAAGTAGGCGGTTTTGCAAAAAGAGCAATGATGGCCGAAGCAGACCTAGGAAAACTTCCTGAAGAAATAGGAACAAGTGGTTTTTCTGATACTCTTCAAGGCTCTTCCTTTTTCCCAGAGGCGTTAAAGTCAAGTGAAAGAAAAAGGTTTGAACAATCCCAAAGAAACTTTATATCGGCTGTTTTAAGGCGAGAGTCAGGTGCAGCAATATCTAAGGATGAATATGAAGCTGAATCACTTAAATATTTTCCTCAACCTGGTGATACAACAGAGGATCTCGCACAAAAATCCAGAGCAAGACAGCAGGCAATTTTAAACCTAAAAGCAGAAGCTGGGGGTGCCATAGATGCTATTGCCAGTGCCCCGCAAACTCCAAGAAAAAGAGGTTCAAGTGGCTCATGGGAAATTCCTGGAATAAGTAACGCTCACGCCATGGACCCACAAGATATTCAAAACAAACTCAACGAAACAAGTAGAGATGATCTATTAAAGTTTCTTATGGGGAATTAATGGATAAAGACTTAAGCAAGCTTAGCGACTCACAATTAAGAAAGATGGCCTTTGAGAAGCTTAGCTCTCAAAAAGGAAAAAATTCTTTTGATAACATGAGCGATAATCAACTGAGACAACTTGCTTATAAAAAAATGATACAAGACACACCTCGTAAAGAAGAAAGCACAACGGCCCAAGCTGCTTTAGAAGGCTTTGGCCAAGGCTCTACTGCTGGTTATCTTCCTCAATTACAAGCGAAATTAGAACCTGTAACAGACAGAGTGTTTAACCTTTTTAACGATGAAGAAGTAGAACCTGCTCCATGGTCACAACTCTACTCCAATGATGAAAACTATCTTAAATCAAGAGACTCCAATATTAAAAGAATCGAAGAGTTAGCGAAGAAAAATCCAGCTTCTTTTTACGGCTCACAAGTAGCTGGCGCTGTGACATCTGGCTCTATTGCTACGCCAGTTCAGGCCGCAATGACAGCAAAAAAAGCCGCAGCTCTTGGGGGCATATATGGTGTTCTTTCAAACCCAGGTGATGTCGAAGGCGTAGTTGAAGAGCTACAAGTTGCACCAAGGTTAAAAAACGCGCTTATTGGCACATTAACAGGGTATGGAGCACAAAAAGGACTTGATGTAATCGCTGAGAAAGCAAAGCCTCTTGCTAAAAAAATAGCAAAACTTGCTGAAAGAAGAGCAGCAAAAGCTTTAGGTATGCAAAAACACCTTAGTAATAAACTAACTCAAGATCAAATTGATGACGTTGGAAGGTATGTACTCGACGAAGACATCATCTCCCCTTCTCTTTGGAAAAACACAGATAAAATGATCTCAAAGAACAAAGCCGCAATGAAAAAAGCTGGTGAATCAATGGACGATGTTTATCGCCAAATTGACGATGCCGGCGCCTCCGAATTCAACCCCCTAGAAGTGGCAGTAGATGTTGATGAAAAACTTAGCCCTGACTGGAGAGACCCCCTCAACAAAGCAGAGTCAAGACAATTCGATAATACAATTGAATCAATCCTTATTCGTGGTGATAAAAACATCCCTATTAAAGAAGCACAAGCTCTTAAGCAAAGACTTGGCAATGCTGCTAATTGGAAAAATAACCTAAATGTTACAGATAAAGAGAAAATGGCCAGAGATGCATATAAACTCGTAAGTAAGCATTTAGACGACGCCGTTGAAAAAGGTGCCGAAAACATTGGTATCTCTGGTCTTAAAAATCAATTGCAAAAAGCTCGCAAAAACTACAGTGCAGGAAAAACAGCAGAAAAACTACTTGAGAATAGGGCCAATAAAGAGCAAGGCAATAACTTCATTAGCCTCACCGACTTTATAGTTGGTAGTGCTGGAGCAAGCTCAATGGGGCCAGCAGGACTTGCTTTAGTTGGAGTAAAAAAGATAGCTGATAAGTACGGAAGCCAGGTAACGGCTAAATTTCTAGATAAAGTTGCAAAAGGTATAAGTAAAACTCCAAAACTAGCTCACCTACCTGACAAGAACCCAGCAGCTTTTCAAGCTCTCATGTTTAGAATGGCTTCAAAGCTAGAGGGCTCACTTGGAAAAAGGGCTCTTACTACGGACACACAGGAGCTAAAAGGCCGTGACCGCTGGATAGCTACTGGACTAGATAAAGTATCTAGAAATAAATCAATAAACCTTAAAGACCCAAAAGTTATCAATAAACTCCTTATGAACAAAAAAGGAGAACAACTTCTTATCGAAGCATCTGAAATGAAACCCAATTCAAGAGGAATGAGCGGAGTCATGAAGAAAATAGAACAACATTTAAAAGAGGAACGCAAATGAGTGCATTAATTTCACCTCAAATTAAAAAACAATATTTCGACAATAACGGAGATCCTTTGAGTGGCGGTAAACTCTATGTGTATGAAGCTGGCACAACCACCCCTGCCACAAGTTACACAGAAGAAGATGCCGTTACACCGAATGCAAACCCAATCATCTTAGATTCACGAGGAGAGGTCGGTGGCTTGTTTCTCAATGCAGGCTCTTATAAGTTCGTTTTAGATGACTCAAGCGATAACACGATTTGGACAGAAGACAACATTACATTAAGAGACGTGGGATCAGAGCTCGACACCTTATCTGCAACGGTAACAGCGATAAATACTTCGATTACAGCTGAGGTAGAGACAAACAGGCTCGTTTCAGGTGCCAAGTCTTCAAATAGCTCACAGTCTAAATTTCTAACCCCAGTAGGATCAAGTAACCAAGTTACTCTACTTGCAGCGACAACCAATCTCGTCTATATCATTGGAGGGACTCAATATACCCAAGCAGCTGACTTGGTAGGATCTGGACTCGCTTCCCCTCCTCTTACTAACAACACCGCCTTGATTAACAATGCCTCTTTATCGGATCAATATTTTACAAAGACTTTAGGTGAATTTGAGACAGTTATTCCATACGACACAGCAGGAAGTGAAATAACATCTCTAGATGGCAAACTAGCAGCTTTCAAAGTCGTTGGAACAGGAACGGAATACTTTATAGCACGAGTTGATAATACGAATTCTTGCTTAAAAGAAGCGAAAAGAGGGTACTTCTTCGATTCTAGTAATAACGCTATTGAAAGGGTTGGTTTTTCTGACAACGACACCCTTACCTTAATGAAACTTTCTTGGCTCTATTTAACAACTACAGGATCAATGCTAGTAAGCGATACTGAGCCCACCTACTCTTCCACGGAGCCGGCTTCGCCTAGTAGTGGTGATATGTGGTACGACATGACCAATGAGAAGTGGAAGAGATTTAATTCGACAACATTTGAAGATGCTAATGCTATTTTTATAGGCATTTGTATTCAAGATGAAAACGGAAATACAGTCGGTGCAAGATCAGCTGACTTTTTCGCTGATTTTGCCAATACAAACTCTTTCGAGTGCCAATATCAAGATGCTACGTCTATCAGGTCTTTATCTAGAGGTAATTCTATAAATGTATACGGTAGCCCACTTAAGTTTTCAGAATCTTATCTAGAATGGAGTATTGTCTCAGATTTAGAAGATGGTGTAACAGAAGCTGCTAGCACTTTTTACTATGCCTATATTAAAGAAAACGGTGACAAAGTACTTTCACCAACTCCTCCTTATGATAAAAGAGGGGACAGGAGGGGTTATTATCACTCCTATGAAACATGGAGGTATGTTGCCAAGGTTTTTAATAATGGCAGCTCAAACTTTCTTGACACTAGCGTAGAAAGTTCTCCTGAAAACGATGGCAATATAAATAATCAAGAAGTTAGTACAGACTCTACTATATCACCTTCCACTAAATTAGTTAAAGCGGACTCATCATCTGGAGACTTAAGTCTCACTATAGAGCCAGCAAATATTCACAAAGGAAAATCTTTCTACATTCTGAAAACATCTTCCTCTAATAAAGTTTCCCTATCTGACGGAAGCTACTCAAGGGACATGATATTTAACAATGAGATTCTTAAATTAATATCTGACGGAGATGCATGGAAAGAAGCTCCTTACTCTCAACCATTAAGAATAGCTCAATTCTGGGATCAAAAAACAAACGGCACACCTGGCGGTGGCTTTGATAGCGGTGCCTACAGGATCAGAGATTTGAATATGTCATCTGGTGACTTCGGCTCACTTGACTCAAACGTTTTTACTCTTCCACCTGGTAGGTATTTCATATCAGTAACAGCCCCTGCGTATCTTGTAGCACATCACAAGCTTAGGTTATATGACGTAGATACCAGCTCAGCGATAAAGTATGGCCCAACTGCTTACGCTAGGCCATCTCAGAACGAGACTCACGCTTTCTTAAATCACTATTTAAATATAGCAACAGAAACAGATTATAGAATTGAGCATAGGTGTAACACGACGAGGACAACAGATGGCATGGGGTTGGCCGCTGGTTTCGGAGATAATGAAATATTCACAGAAGTTATAGTTTACCAACTTGAAGCTTATTAAGGAAATATATGAAATTTATTCAGGGCCAGGATTTAGAACTAATAATAATGCTCATAGTGGGAGTCGCTTGGTTAATTAGATTGGAGTCAAAAGTGCTATTTCTAGAAAAACAACACGATGAACACAAGGAAACTACAAAAGAAAAAGATGCTGCTATGTGGGCAAAGATAGATTCATTAAGCAACAACATTAATTTAATCATGCAGAGTTTGGTTCGAATTGAAGAGAGTATAAAAAACAAATAGGAGGAACTATGGAAGAGTTTTTAGGTCAGTATCCAGTTTTATTAAAAATCTTAAGTGCTATTGGAACTATCGTCGTTTTGGCGACAAGTTATGTTTTCATTAGCCCGAGTAAAAAAGACGATGAAAAACTTGATGAGTTATTAAAAAAGCCATTGGCCAAAAAGATTCATGACTTCTTTATCAAGTTTTCAGTGATTTCCAAGAAGTGATTGAATCTGTATTCAAACTCCTTGAAGCAGGCCTGACTCTTTGGAACACCAAGGAATCTAAGCAATATCTCAAGGAGGTTATTAACCTTAAAAAAGAGTTTTATGAAGAATTTAATAAAGATGAAAGAAATCGCTCTAATGCTGTTCTTGATAATATCAAACACCAGCTGCGCATCATCGAAGAAGGATTTACCTCCCAGGTTGGAATTACGCACACTAGAGATAAGTAGAGATTTCGCTGGTTTCATATATCGAATCTGTGAAAAAAGAAGGTTGTTTTCTCGAAAGTGCAAGAGATGGAAAATAGAGAGATATGACCTCAACGATAAAAATACTAGGCTAAAACTTAAGAATATGGGTTTTGTTCTAAAAAAGAGGGAGCTTCCATGAACTTCGAAGAAGCTGTTGATGTCGTACTAAAACACGAAGGTGGTTACAACTTTGACTATCGCGATCCAGGTGGAGAAACAAACTACGGCATATCAAAAAGAGCTTACCCTGAATTAGATATAAAAAGCCTAACAAAAGGACATGCTAAATATCTCTACGAAAGGGACTACTGGGTTAAGCTTAAGTGCTCAGGACTACCCTCTTCTGTTCGCCTTATTGTGTTTGACTGTGGCGTTAATCAAGGAGTGAATTTTGCAACTAGATCTCTCCAGGAATGCCTAAAGGTTAAGGTAGATGGAATAATTGGGCCAATTACCTTAGAAGCTGCCGAGAAATTTAAAGGCAACTTACTGGAAGATTTTGCGCTCAAAAGACTTGAGCGTTATTTTTCAAATAGAAATTTTGATATTTATGGCAAAGGGTGGCTTAGAAGGCTTTTATCTACAAGTATTATTTAAGCCATTGTCCACTACATTCAAAAACGGAAGTATATGTAGAGATTCCAGCCATGTCATAGGCTTTCATCTGAACTAGATAGTCTGGTCTCTTCTCTTTAGTTTTATTAGGTAAAAAGTTCCAAATAACCCTACTATTATTAGTCTTTTCAATATATGAAAATTTACCTAAATCTATAAGCTCAACTTCTTTTCCGTTAACTATAAAACTGCTTCTTTTGTCAGAAAGATTTAATTTAACATTTAAAGAACCACTCATATCCCCTGCCTTTTCCTTCCACTTTCCATAAACCTCTGTAATCGATGATATTTTAACCCCTTTACAGTTTCCCTTATATCCTGCTGCTAAAGCATTTGATAAAACAAATATAAGAACTACGAAAGAAAAGTATTTCATTTACACCAATCCTTTTTTATTTTCTTCCCGCCGCCATATTCATGGCCAAGTTTATTTTTAAGCAGGATATCTTTAATTGATTTACCGTCTGCAATTACATCGGCAACAATTCTAAAATACTTGCCACGTTTAATGTTTTTTAAGTCTATCCTCTTGGCATTTTTAAGAATGCTTTGAACTAGTCTTTTTGCAGCTCTCGCCTTTTCTTTTTCACAAGTATTTTTTGTCCTTATTTCAGGTGTGTCGATTCCCGAAACTCGAATCTTCATATTCTTGCCAATCAGGATATGAACGCCTGGAATATCAACTGTCACAGTGTCGCCATCGTAGTTTTTGATATATTTCACACAGTTGAGTTCCGAATCCGAATGCTTGCAGGCGGCATGGAGGCTGAAAGCAGAACATATAGCAAAAGCAATCAAGGTTGTTTTCATCAGGAACTCATCGACATTCTAACAGCTTACTTGAGTAAATTAAGGTAAAGCTAATTTATATCATAAAACACCTTAAGTTTCCGAGTAGTTGGATATGAGATCCCAGAGTGACTTGAAAATTGTAGTCCTTGACTGTCCTTATGATACAATGAGCGATCCTTTTGTTGCTGACATTCTAACTAAAATTCACCAACTTAAGATAAGGGGTTATCATAAAAATCATAGTGACAAGTGCATGCCTATCGATGCATCTGATTTTTTCGGTATCCACACTTGCCTATGCGAAGTAAATGGCCAAGAACTTAATCCTATAGCAGCATTTAAAACAACTCCTCTCAGTAGATATAAACGTTTTAATTTAGACTTTCCCCTATTAGGCTACTTTAAGCATAAAGACTTTAAGAAGCACTATGCTTCTCTTGATAATTTTCTAAGAGCATGTGAAGCGAGAAATGAAGAGGCCTGTTATGACTCATCAATGACCATTTGCCCTTCAAAGCGAAGAACACAAAAAGAAGGAGATAAGACAATATGGGAGATAACAAAAGCAATGTATGTTAAAATCCACATAGAAAAAAATATCAACAACCTTATAGCTGGCGGCTCAGTAAAACTAAATATGCACAACATATTGAAGTACTGGGGCTACTCACCATTGAAATTAGATCTTGAGACTTTAGATTCCATATATGTTTCTTACTACAATAACGAGGAAACAATATTCTTCACCAGCTCAAGTGGCCACTCCCCAAAGTCTATCGAGGATTCATTTCTAATTAATGATTTATGGGAAAGCAGAATAGAAATTATCTCACCTAAATATATCTCAACGACAAAAAAAGCTTCTTAGTTATACAGGATTTCGTACCTAGATGTGTTGTCCCCATCAAAACCACTTTGAACTAGCTTGCCCTTAACTTTAGTATATCCCCACAGCTTTGGTATCGACGATAAAATCCCCGTTCTATAATGATTGAGATATTTGTTTCCTAGATATTTTTTCTTACCCTCTTGCTGGAGTCTCTCTATCTTGGGCTTGCAGGAGATTACACATTTTCTACTTGTAAGTTTCTCTATTGCATAGTCGCAATTTTTTTCAAGTTTGCTTAGGTTGTCCAAAAGAAGACTTTCATATGCTCTAATAATACTTGGTTGAGTACTTATTGTTTTAACCAATTGGTTGCTTTCGCTTATAAGGAAGGATTCTAGGCCGAACCGATATAACTCATTTTTCCCTATCAACTTGCTCTTGCTTACGAACTCAACTACATCACTGATTAAATTATAACTAACATCCTCGTTTGGTTCGTAGGTCTTGTTTTTCGGTAACTGAAACCTGCGCCTTGTTCTTTCATACAGGCCAAAGTTAGTAAACTTTAATGAATTTAAAAAATTATCAAGAGTAGTCATTTTGCTTGTTTTGTATTTATTATATTTTTCCTGGAATGAGTGTTGACCTAGGCAGATGCTTTTTTTGAGACAATTAAAATCTATCCTTCCCTCAAAGAAAAAATCGATAAAGTTTAAGTCATAATTTTCTGCTATCTTCATCAGTCCTAGTGCATCCATTGATTTATTTCTAGACTTGGACCAACGAAATGATGATAGTTTAATCTCTGCTATCTCTGCAAGATCGCAATCATTAACCCCCAAGCTTTCTGCTAATTTATTTAAAGTCGACCACTCAGTATTGTTCATATTGTTTAAAATCATTCTTTCTTAAGCCCTTAGCTCAACATAATCACAGCTATCACTTATAAAATAAGATGACTCAAGGGTCATGCCTGGTGTTGTAGTCATTCCTTCAAGGTATTTTGTTTTATACTTTCTATAAAATTCTTTTATTTCGCTTGAAGTATCAAACTCAGAGAGGTGATTATTTGGAGTAATTTGAACTTTTAAGTTCTTTTTTGTTTTCTCTAGTAGCTCATACTGGCTGTTAACTTCATAATAGCCTAGCTTTGACACAAATTCTCCTAGTCTCTCACTGGAAGAGTTGAGCCCTTCGTATTTACGAGAAAATCGACCATGATATTTTCTTTGGAAAAAAGCCCTTCTAGAATCAATTTTATCGAAATAAGACTTAACTTCACTTTTACAAAACAAAATTTCTGATACCACTCTATCTACAAAGCGCTGGTTCAGCGGACTGTTCAATATATAAAAGTAATCAAGATCATAACCTTCTTTCTTTATAAACTCTTGACAGAAACCTTCTCCCCTAATTTTTTCAAGCATGTTAATTATAGGTAGTGCAGTCCTAACAGTGGAGCCCATCAAGTAGCTGTACTTTCTAGGAAGGTTAAAACCCCCAAGGAAGCTCTCAGAGGTCAATGTCGCTTTTTTATCAATGAACTCAATGTATCCAGTTACTAAAGAAGAAAGTTCAATGTCAAAATGATCACAAAGCCTCACCCACTCAACACCTCTAAGACTGATGTTTTCACCCTTTTCTATTTTAGAAAGCTTAGATTGTGATATCATCACAATTGAAGACATTTCATTTTGAGTTAAAGAGAATCTCTTTCTCAAGGTTCTAAAAATATGCGCGTAATTACTCTCTAGTTTCATCAATACATATCTAAGCAAATAGAATTTAAGATAAAAACCTAAGTTTCCTTTACTTTATATTCCGTTTGGAATACTTGAATTTTTACCAACAAAAATGCAATGCACTATTTTTATTTCGCGTCGAATAATTGAAAAGGAATAATTTTGCATTTCATAAAGAGGGCATTGTTTTCTCCGATCAAAAAACAAAGGAAGGTGTTTTATGAAAGCCTTGAATTTTAAATTTGCAGAAAACATCTTAACACGAGAAGAGTTACTTTATCTCGTATATCTTATTAATAAAGGGATCCCTTGTAGTAGTCCTGCGATAATTAGAATCGGAACCACTTCAAAGGTTATATTTCGATTTGATGAAGGAAATATGCAGTTTGAGATTAAGTGTGAGAAGTTAATCGAGACGGGTTAAGTTTTTTCTGTTTCTGTTTTAAGTCTCGCCTCTCTTTCTTCTTGAGTTCTTTCTGTTAGGGCCTGAAGGGTTACTTCTAATTGCTCCCAAAGATGCTCACCTTCTACCTCGACGATCATATCTAAAATCTTGGGTGGCACTTTGGAGAATTTTCCAATACTAGATACTATTTCTGATGCTTTTTTCTCGTTACTGCCGTCTCCTCCCAGTAGCCAAAAAACAGAGACGCCTAAGGCTTTTGCCACTGACTCAACGTGTTCTATAGAGGGAGTATTCTCCAGGTTTAACCATCTCTGTATTGAAGATGCTGAGACCTTTGAAATCTTAGATATTTCCTTTTGGGATAAGTGGGACTTATCAAGAGCCTCTCTAAGTCTTTCAGAAAACACTGTAATAATTGCCATAATAAACTTCTTGCAACTTGTTAATTTTATTATAATTCCCAATTTTGCGTACGTACGCACCCAAATTCGCTTGTTTTCAAACCCGAATTCGCGTATAATTACCCCATGAAAAGAACAGTAGATTTAAAGAAATTAGAAAAATGGAAGAAAGACTATGAGATTGCCACGGGTAAAAAAGCCCTAGCCTATCTAATGAACGAGACAGGCTTTTCAATCTCAACACTAGAGAAGCTGTTCAGGGGGCAGACTATTTCAGAACCAGGCTGCCGCCTAATCTCTAGGTTGTTAGATTTTAAACTTGATGAGCTATTTCCTTTTGATGACTCTGAGGAAGTGGCTTAGGTACGCATAGGGCTTCGGCCCTATTTATTAACACAACGAGAAAAAGATATGAATATGGTGGGTAAAAAAGATATGGAAAAGTTTGGGAGGGTCTTGCAGTTAGTGAAGGAAATAAAACCTCGTTCCTTGCTCGTTGGTGGCGAGTGTCCCGAGTAGAGCGCTTCCTTTGTAAAAGACCTAGGCATTGCTGGTACCAACATAGCTAACAATGCCTATTTATCTCCCACCCCGTTTACAAAAACGTCCTTACCAGGGACGGACTAAAAGCTGGGGTAGTTCAAAAATGCTTGCATAAAAACCTCCTCGATAGGTGCTTTTAAGCGGTTTTTTTGAATAGAGGTTTATTAGAAAATTTATCATTGATTGTAAAACACGCCGCGCAAGTGGTGCAGGGATAACTTTAACTTTTTTGGAGGAATTATGGGCAAAGGAACAAAGCAAATGATTTTAGCGCATGATCTCAAAAATGCTCTTATGTACCTAGCTCTGGTCAAGCACTCCATCAAAGAGAATGACGTTGGTGAAATTGATTTAAGTGCAATCAAGGGTGCTGAAGAGAAGATCTTAAAAGCAATCGAAGTGTTTGAACGTGATGACCATTCGGAGGCGGCATGAGCTCCTTTGATACCAGACTCGGAAATCATCTCGCTCATGTTGAGTTTAGTTGGGATAGCTATGACTATGATTCAGTAGAGCTAGTCAGTGTGAAACTCTACTCAAGAAGTAAGAGAGTTTTTCTAACAGAAGATATTTTAGACATTCTCAATGACCTCATCGCTGAGGAACTTCAGTTAAAAGCTTGGCAAATCTTAGATGAGATAAAGGCGGCTGTATGAGCGTTAATAAAGTAACTCTACTTGGAAGGCTTGGGAAAAACCCTGAGCTTAAATATACACAAAAACAAGAGCCTGTTTGTAACTTTACGGTAGCGACGTCAGAAAACTGGACTGATAAATCAGGGCAAAAGCATGAAAAAACTGAGTGGACTCAAGTTGTTGTTTGGGGAAAACTGGCCGAGCTTTGCAATCAATACCTATCAAAAGGAAGACAGGCATATATAGAGGGGAAACTATCAACCAGGAGCTGGGAAGATAAAAATGGGAGCAAGCGATACACAACTGAAGTTATCGCTAACACAGTTCAGTTTATTGGAGAGAATAAAAGTTCTCAAAATAACAAAGAGCCCACTGATCAAAACAGTAAGTTTAATTTCTAACAGGAGTTTCCATGACAGCAAAAAAACAAATTGTAAAAGTTGATGATACAAAAAGTATTCAAAATGCGCTTATCGAAATTGTTCAAAGAAAGGATATTGATCCAGATAGGCTTGAAAAATTCCTAGACCTACAGATTAAACTTGAAGAGCGTCAAAACGAAAAAGCTTTCAATCAGGCCATGAGTATGTTTCAGGGTAAGTGTCCTATTATTACTAAAAAGAAAAAAGTATCTTTTAAAACAACTAACTATAGTTACGCCCCTATTGATGAAATAGTATTTGAGATAAAACCACTTTTAACAGAGTTTGGATTGTCATTTTCTTTTAACGTAAGAGAGAAAAACGAAACAATTTCTTATCTAGACACAATTATCACTCATATTGATGGTCATTCAAAAGTGTTCACTATTGAATTCGAGCACCTTGTAAATGACTCAACATCTATGAATTCGAGCCAGAGAAGAAAATCTGCTCTAAGTTACGCCAAAAGAGCTGGTCTAGAAAACGCTCTAGGCATTGTTACTCAAGGTGAAGATGATGATGCGAACAGATTAATGGACGTATCTATAACCCCTCAAGAGATTCAGACCATCAAAGGATTAATGAAAGCTACTGATACCACTAAAGATCGTTTTCTGCAGTTTTTAAAAGTTCAAAAACTAGAAGAACTAGACTCCTTCGGTGCAAAGAAAGCAATCAACGCTTTAAAACAAAAGAGAGCGGCCAATGCTTAATATAATCGACGTTGACCAAGGAACAGAAGAATGGTTTCAAGCACGTCTTGGGAAGTGGACAGCTTCATTTTTCAGTAAAGCTCTCACTAACACCGGAAAAGAATCTTCAAAAACGAAAGAAGTAAATAGTAGACTTGTGGCCGAACTTCTTGTTGGTGAGCCAGATGAGACCTTTCAAAGTGATGCCATGCTTAGAGGAAAAGAGCTTGAAAGTGATGCTCTAGACTTTTTAAACTTCACACAAAATCTAAACTTAAAACCTTGTGGCTTCGTAGACTCAGGTGAAGGATATGGGTGTTCTCCCGATGCTTTGGATTTGGACAATAGCATTGGGTTAGAGCTTAAATGCCCTTTACCTCATACGCATTTGGAGTACCTAGTTGGTGATAAATTACCTGTTAAATATACCGCCCAGGTGCAAGGTTCCATGGCAGTTACAGGCTTTAAAAAATGGATATTTATGTCTTATCACCCAACTATAAAGCCACTAGTGGTTACGGTTGAGAGAGATGAGGAATATATAAAAAATCTTTTAGAAATACTTAGAGAGAATTGCAAAGAAGTTTCTGAGAGATACGAGAAATTAAAAAACGATAATGTTTTGATTTAGATAATTAAAGAGAGAGATGGGGAAAAGATTTACTGACACAGAGAAGTACTCTAAGGCGTGGTTTAGGAAGCTACCACCAAGAATGAAGTGCTTTTGGGACTTTGTAACGCTTAAGTGCGACACAGCTGGAATTTGGGAACTAGACATGGACTCTGCAACTTTTCATATAGGGGAAGAAGTGACACTAGAGGACATTGAAAGCTTTTTCGGGTCTAGAATTGAATTTGTTGATACAAACAAGATCTGGATAGTTGACTTTGTTAAATTTCAATACGGTGAATTAAAAGAAAACTACAACCCTCATCGTTCAGCAATAAAAAGACTTGATGATCTTGGCTTGCTTTCAAGGGTTGCTCAAGGGTTGGTTAAGACTTCACCAAGTCTTATGGATAAAGGTAAATATAAAGGTAAGGGTAAAGATCAGGATAAAGGTAAAGACAAAGAAGAGTTTGATTTTGAAACTTTGTACGACGCCTATCCCCGCAAAGAAGGCAAACAACTTGGTTTAAAAAAATGCAAAGCACGCATAAAAACCAATAAGGCCTATCTGGAGTTCAAGGTTGCTATAAACAACTACTCCCAATTTGTTGCTAGCAATGGGATTCAAAGGCAATTCGTTAAGAAGTTTTGCAATTTTCTAGAGTGCTGGGAGGACTACAAAGAGCTCCCGGAGAACAATCTTCAAGCTACTGGAACCGACAACCCATTTCTAGCTGAACTGAAACAAGAGGGGTATTTCGATGCATAACCCTAAGCTTGTATCCGCAGTTTTATTTGAGTTTAATCGCGGTTTTAACCAGAAAAAAAGCAAGGAAGATTTAATGTTCTACGCTCGAATGCTGGATGAATATTCCGCAGAGGAAGTAACTCGTGCCCTTAAGAGAATCATGAGAAACGGCTCATCGTTTTTCCCTTCAGTGCCAGAAATTCTCAAGGAGCTTAGTCAATCAGTTTCACGTGAGACAAAAGCCGAGCAAATGAGTGGAAAAGTCATTGATACTGTTCTTCGTTTTGGAAGATACCAAGAAGATGAGATCAGGGAGAGTTTGTCTGAGCAAGAGTACCAAGCACTAAAACAAATCGGAGGGATTGAGCAGATATGCAATATCACCCAGGATAGACTCTCGTTCGTTTCTTCTAGGCTAAGTAAAGCGTGTAAGGCGATCGTGGAAACTGGCAACGTTGATTCTTATCAGAAAATTGAAAACAAAAAACCACAAGGAAAACTTCTCAAGTTAAGCGAAGGGTTTGGTGGGTATTTAAAGTAACAAGGAATTAGTTATGAGAGTGATTGAAGGTTTTGAGAATTATGGGGTTAAGAAAAATGGCGAGGTTTTTAAAGTTTCTACAGGTGAAAAAGTACTACCAAGAATGGGTGTGAATGGAAACATTATTGTTTATCTCTATAGTGAGAATAAAAAAACAACCAGGACAGTCGCTTCGCTTGTTTTGAATACCTGGGCTAACAGAAAGCTTAAAGTGACGGAAACAACCAAGTACTTAGATTGCGACCCATGGAACTGCTCTCTAGATAATTTAAAGGTTGTGAAAAGAAAAAACGGAGAAAAGAAATGCATAACAACGCACGACTGCTGGATGAACGGGAATACGGAATTATTTTGCGCTTAAGCGAGCTCGGTGGTGATATGAAAGGTTTTAGAACTTACCTACCTTACACAATGAACGGCAAGCCTAAACTTAATATTAGGACTCATTTTAGAGAGTTGAGTTTTAGCGTTGAG
>CERH01031286.1_pt1 | contig 36709 bp, 33 predicted proteins | sample 530991 | NCBI WGS metagenome assembly CERH01 (sample SAMEA2621191, study PRJEB7988) | marine metagenome | biome: marine biome (ENVO:00000447); feature: mesopelagic zone (ENVO:00000213); material: "saline water (ENVO:00002010), including plankton (ENVO:xxxxxxxx)" | depth 800 m | reverse complement strand
TATTAAAAGAAACGGAAAGTTTCATCCTGGAAACGAACACCTTGGTTCTTTTGGGTGTGACAGTTATGATATTTCTGGAACTGTTGGCGGCAAGGGATCTAACGGTGCGTTACACGGCCTAACAAAGTTTCATATGGATAATGCACCATCTAATGAGTTTTTTTTAGAATACATAGCTAGACCACAAACAGCTGAAATATTTTTTGAGGAGGTTTTAATGGCTTGTGTTTTTTACGGAATGCCTGCACTTATTGAGAATAATAAGGCACGTATACTTTATCATTTTAAAAACAGGGGGTACCGTGCTTTTTCAATAAACAGACCCGATAAACAAAAAGTAAAGCTTTCTAAGACAGAAAAAGAATTAGGAGGTATACCAAACACATCAGAGGATGTAAAACAAGCACACGCAGCAGCTATAGAGGCTTATATAGAAAAATATGTAGGACTAGATTTAGAGGGTAGATACAGAGAAACTGATGAAATGGGTGGAATGTTTTTTACTAGAACATTAATGGATTGGGCTAAATTTGATATAAATAATAGAACTAAATACGATGCATCAATAAGTTCAGGTCTTGCTATAATGGCTAATCAAAAGCATATTTATACCCCAATCAAAAAAGAGTCAAAAATATCTGTTATCTTTGCAAGATATAGTAATAAAGGAAATATAAGCCAAATTATCAAATAATGAGCAAACCTACCATAGCAGTAAATCCAAGTTCATTCCCAAACCAAATGGCTACAGATAAAGAAAAAGCATCTGAAGAGTATGGAATGCAGGTTGGAAAAGCAATACAGTATGAGTGGTTCAAACGATCAGGTAATAGTTGTAGATACTATAGTCAATGGGTAGACTTTCATAGACTAAGACTTTACGCTAGAGGAGAACAGTCAACCGCTAAATATAAATCAGAGTTAGCCATAGATGGCGACTTATCATACCTAAACTTAGATTGGACACCCGTTCCTATTATACCAAAATTTGTGGATATAGTAGTGAATGGAATGTCGGATAGATTATTTACGGTTCAAGCATATGCACAGGATGCATTGTCTGCTGACAACAGAAGATCGTATCAAGAAATGATTGAGGCCGATATGGTTTCAAAAGATTTTTTATTACAAACTAAGGAACAGTTTGGTATTGATGCATTTAATACTAGTGCAGAAGATTTACCAGCTGATGATCAAGAGCTTCAACTACACATGCAATTAAACTATAAACCAGGTATAGAGATTGCAGAGGAAGAAGCCTTAAATACTGTATTAGAAGAGAATCATTTTTATGATTTAAGAAAAAGAATAGATTACGACATAACTGTTATCGGAACAGGATGGGTAAAGCATGAATTTTTACCTAATGCAGGCATAAAGGTAAGTTACGTAGATCCAGCAAATATTATATATAGCTACACGGAGGATCCATACTTTAACGACTGTTTTTATGTTGGAGAGGTAAAACAAATTCCAATAACAGAACTAATAAAAATAAAGCCAGATATATCCAAAGAAGAATTAAATACTATATCACAAACAAGTTCAGGTTTTTACAGTTACTATGGAATAATGAATCAATACAGGGATAGCTTGTTTGAAAAAGATGTAGTTACTGTTTTGTATTTTAATTATAAAACTGATAAAAAGTTTGTTTATAAGAAAAAATATTTAGAAAACGGAGGAGAAAGAGTTATCAGAAAGGATGATAGTTTTAATCCACCAGAAGGAAGTGAGGAAAGATTTGAGCGTGTAGAAAAAAGAATAGATGTTTGGTATGAAGGTGTTTTAATTTTAGGAACCGATTATTTATTAAAATGGGAGTTATCTAAAAACATGGTAAGACCTAAATCAGCATCTCAGCATGTTATAGGTAATTACATTGGTGTTGCTCCTAGAATGTATAAGGGTGTTATTGAGTCATTAGTTAGGCGTATGACTACATTTGCTGACTTAATACAAATGACACACTTAAAAATGCAACAAGTTCTTTCAAGAGTAGTGCCTGATGGTGTATATATTGATGCCGATGGTTTAAATGAGGTAGATCTTGGAACAGGTGCAGCATATAATCCAGAGGATGCATTAAGACTTTATTTTCAAACAGGATCTGTTATAGGTAGAAGTTTTACTGAGGATGGTGAATTTAATAATGGTAGAGTTCCCATACAAGAACTTAACTCTAGTAGTGGTCAATCTAAAATGGGTAGTTTAATAAGTACTTATAACCACTACTTAAATATGATGCGTGATGTAACGGGATTAAATGAAGCTAGAGATGCATCTACGCCTGATCCTAATTCATTAGTTGGATTACAAAAATTAGCCGCATTAAATTCAAACACAGCTACAAGACATATATTGGATGGAAGTCTTTTTGTTACAAAAAGATTAGCCGAGGCATTATCTTGTCGTATCGCTGATGTGTTAGAATATGCTGATTTTAGGGAAGAATTTGTTAATCAAATAGGAAAGTATAATGTAAATACTTTAGAAGATATTAAGGATTTATATTTACATGACTTTGGTATTTTTATAGAGGTTTCTCCAGATGAAGAAGAAAAGGCTCAGTTAGAGGCTAATATACAAATGGCCCTACAAAGAGATCAAATAACACTTGAAGACGCTATTGATATTCGACAGGTAAAGAATATAAAAATGGCTAACGAGTTACTTAAAGTTAAGAGAAAAAACAAGGAGAAAAAAGATGTAGACCGAGAGAATCAGAAAATGCAGATGCAGTCTGAAATTAATATGCAGTCACAACAAGCAGCTGCTCAATCAGCTATTGAAAAAGCTCAAGCAGAAACTCAATCTAAAATTCAAATAAAACAAGCTGAAATTGCATTTGAAATAGAAAAAATGAATGCAGAGGCTAACCTCAAAAAAGATTTAATGTTAGAGGAATTTAATTTTCAAATGAGAATCAAAGGTGCCGAACAATTAAGTATTGATGCTAGAGAGAAAAGTAGAGAGGATGCTAAGTCACAACGTATATCTCAACAAAATACTCAACAATCTAAATTGATACAACAGAGGAAACAAGACCTACCTCCTGTAGATTTTGAATCAAATGAGGATAGTTTAGATGGATTTAATTTAGCTGAATTTGAGCCTAGATAAAATAAAAAAAGTTTATTAACTTTGTAAAAATTAAAATTTAATATAATGGAAGGTATAAAAGTAACAGAGGTAAGCTCTGAACCTGAAAAATCAAAACAGGAAATAGAGTCGCAACTTTTGGAAAAACATGAGCAACAATTTGAGGATGAAAGCTCACCAAAGAAAGAAGAGGAAGTAGTTGTAGAACAACCTCAAGTTGAGGAGCCAGAAAAAGAAGAGGTTCCAGTTGTTGAAAATGAAAAAAACGAATTAAAAGATGCCGATGTTCTTTCTTACATAAAGGACAGGTATGATAAAGAGATTAACTCTATTAATGAGTTATTTGAACAGAGAGAAAAAAATGAGGAACTTCCTGATGATGTTTCCACATTCTTGAAGTTTAAAAAAGAAACTGGTAGGAGTATAGATGACTTTGTCAAGTTGACTAAAGATTATGATACAGTTGAGCCAGATACACTCTTAGCGGATTATTGGTCTGAAACCAGAAGACATCTAGATAAAGATGATATAGACTTTGAGTTAAATCAAAGATTTGGTTTCGATGAGGAGGTAGATGATGAGGCAGAGATTAGGAAGATCAAGATCTCTAAGAAAGAGGAGCTTGTAAAAGCAAAGGAGTATTTTAACAAGCAGAAAGAACAGTATAAATTACCGCTTGAGTCAAGTAGTGATTTTGTTCCTGAAAGCGAGAGAGAAAACTATGATGCTTACAAGAAATATGCTAAGGAATCTAAGGATTCGCAAGAGCAAAATTTAAAAAGACAGGAGTATTTTTTAGATAAGACTAATAAATTATTCTCTGATGAGTTCAAAGGTTTTGAATTTAAAGTAACAGAGGATACTTCATTAACTTATAAGCCTGGTAATGCAGAGCAACTAAAAAAACAACAGTCAGATGTTACTAACTTTATTAACAAACATGTTGGTGAGGATGGTTTCTTAAAAGATGCTAATGCGTATCATAGAGCTTTGTCAGTGGCCATGAATCCTGAAGCCTTTGCTAGGTTTTTTTACGAGCAAGGTCAAGCTGATGCAATTGGGGATGTAACCAGGGAGTCTAAAAATGTAGACATGCCTATAAGGAAAGCATCTGAAAGTGTATCAAAGGGAGGATTAAAAGTGGTTTCAATGACTGAAGATAGAGGTTCTGGACGACTAACAATACGAAGTAAAAAAAATAAGTAAAACTAAAAATTAGAAAAAATGGCAGGTTCAATAACAGGTGCAGCTGGACAACCAGCGTTGACACCATCAGCTAGTAAGGCTACATTGCCTTCTAACTACATTACTGACTTTAACTTTCTGAGTCAGTATCTACCTGATACTTATGAGAGAGAATTTGAAAGATATGGAAACAGATCAATCAACTCTTTCTTAAGAATGGTAGGGGCAGAAATGCCTACAAACTCCGACCTATTAAAATGGGAAGAGCAAGGAAGATTACATACAAAGTTTCAAGGAGTAACTCTTGGGACTTACACTGGGGCTGAAACAACTCAAACATTAACATTTACAGCGGCTCATAATTTAAGAGTAGGTCAAACTATTTTTATATCTGATGAAACTCCTGGATCAGTGCTAAGTAATAAGGCTATTGTTACTGATGCTGCACCAGCAGGTGTTTTAACAGAGGCTACTGTAGCTTATTATGAAGCTACTCAAGCAGGTTTTGCAGCTGCTAGTACAATGACAGTGTTTGTTTATGGTTCGGAGTTTAGAAAAGGATCAAACGGAATGATTGGTTCTTTAGATGCTGACCCAGTAATCAAGGATAATAAGCCAATTATTATCAAAGATAAGTATGTGGTATCTGGATCAGATATGGCTCAAATTGGATGGGTAAAAGTAACAACTGAGAACGGAGCAGATGGATACTTGTGGTACATTAAGTCAGAACATGAAACAAGAATGCGTTTTGATGACTACTTAGAAATGTCCATGATTGAAGGTGTTCCAGCAGCAGCAGGTTCTGGTGCACTAGCAAACCTTTCTCCAGCACCTGGTGCAACAGCGGCAGGTACAAAAGGTATGTTCCACGAAATCGAAAACAACGGTAACGTTTGGTCTGGTGGTAACCCAACAGCTTTAGCTGACTTTGATGCAATCATTCAAAGACTAGATAAGCAAGGTGCTATTCAGGAAAATGTTCTTTTTGTTAACAGACAAATGGGATTTGATATCGATGACATGTTAGCTGCTCAAAACTCTTACGGTGCAGGTGGTACTTCTTACGGATTGTTCGACAATGACGAAGAAATGGCACTTAACCTTGGATTCTCTGGATTCAAAAGAGGGTATGAGTTCTACAAGTCTGACTGGAAATACCTTAACGATGCTACCTTAAGAGGTGGTATAGTTGGAGGAGCAGTAAATGGTGTATTAGTTCCAGCTGGTACTACTAACGTATACGATCAGATTATGGGTAAAAATGCTCAAAGACCTTTCTTACACGTTAGATACAGAGCTTCTGAAACTGAAGACAGACGTTACAAAACTTGGATAACAGGTTCTGCTGGCGGTGCTGCTACTAGCGATCTTGATGCAATGGAGGTTAACTTCTTATCAGAAAGATCACTATGTACATTAGGTGCAAACAACTTCTTTATTTTTAAGAGTTAAGAATTGTAAATAACATAGGGGAGGTTTATTCCTCCCCTTTTTTTTAATTAAAATAAAATAAAATGAAAAAACAAATAAAAGACAGAGTGTATATACTTAAATCTAGTACTACACCATTAAGCTTTATGCTTTCTTCAAGAAACACACGAAGACATCCACTATTATATTTTGACGAGGAAAAGGGTATAAATAGAGCCTTAAGGTATGCAAGAAACCAAAAGACTCCTTTTGAGGACGAACAGGACGATAACGCTATATTAGAGCCTGTAGTTTTTGAGGATGGATTTTTAACTGTACCAAAAAACAATCCCGTACTACAATGGTTTTTAAGTTTACATCCAGGATTAGGACAAATTTTTGAAGAGTTAGATACAGAAAAAAATGCAGCACAAGAGGTTTACAATATGGATATAGAGCTTGATGCTGAGGTAGCGGCAAGAGATATGTCTATAGACGTAGCAGAATCTATCGCTAGGGTAGTTATGGGATCTAATGTATCAAGAATGACTAGTGCTGAAATAAAAAGAGATGTGAGGCTTTATGCTAGACAAAATCCTGAAGAGTTTTTACAAATGTTAGATGATCCAATGATTAAATTACAAAGTTTATCTCAAAAAGCATTGGATGAAAATATATTAACATTAAAAAATAAAGGTAGAGATGTTTACTTTAATTTAAAGGAGAACAAAAAGAAAATGATTACCGTTCCTTTCGATGAAAAACCGATTACTGCTATTGCTGCATATTTACAAACTGATGATGGTATAGAGGTAATGAAGATGTTAGAAAAAAAGTTAAAGTAAAACGTAACCTTTTAAAAGAACTTACGTATAGGTAAGTGTTTGTTTATTCATAATTCATGTTATGTTTATTGGTTATAGGGGGCTTTAGAGTCCCCTTTTTTTATTATCTTTGTGCTTTATTAACCCATAAAATTTTTTAAAATGGCAAAATTTTTAAGTATTCCAGTTACAAGTGAAGGAAATCAACTTGTTTCTGCTGATAACATTAAATTAATTGAGCAAGCAAGCACTACAACCGTTACTATTGCTTACGGAGGTGCGGCTGCTCAAGATGTAATTACTATTACTCATGCTACACAATCAAGTGGACACCAAATGAGAGATGATATTCAAAATGCTGTTGTTTCAGCTCATCAAAGTGTTTGGCAAAATGTGGTTGAAACTGTATCTCCAAGCAAGGCTGTTAGCGGTATTGCTATTGCGTAATTAAAATAATTACTTTAATTATTAAGAGGGCTTTTATAAGTCCTCTTTTTTTATGTTTATACTAAAAATGGCAAGTCCCTTTTTTTTCTTTATCTTTGTATCAAAGAATTTTTAGATGATTAATACCGTTAGGAATACAGTTATGGCGGTCTTGAATAAAGACAATAATGGATACGTCACACCTGAAGAGTTTAACCTATTTGCCAAGCAAGCCCAACTTGAAATATTTGAGGAATATTTTTACAATTATAAGAACGCACTGAATCTTCAAAACAAAAGACTTTCTAACAGTGGGTATGCAGATATTCCAAAGCAACTTCAGGAGGTTATAGATTTATTTACAAGAAAAGAAACTGGATTAACATATTCAGCTGGTACTACATCTTTTACTTTGCCTACAGATTGGTATACACTAAATACAGTGTTTTACAATACCACCACAGAGGTAGAAAGAGTAAATCAAAATAAAATTACACAGTTAGTAGCATCCCATTTAACCGCACCAACCAATACCTATCCTGCATATTATTTAACTGGGGCAAGTGCTTCAACTCCGACACCTACAAGCCCAGGAAACTCTATAATAATTTACCCACTTACAATAACAACAAACGTAGATGTACTGTATGTTAGGTATCCCTCTGATCCTAAGTGGACATTTAATGTAGTATCTGGTGCACCAGTTTTTAATCAATCAGCAGCTGATTATCAAGATTTTGAATTACCAATATCTGATCAGGTTGAGTTGACACTTAAAATATTACAGTATGCAGGTGTAAGTATTCGTGAAGCAGAAGTTGTTCAAGTTGCAGCAAGAGAAGAAGCTATTAATAATCAACAAGAAACATAATGGCATATATAACTAATTATAAATATTTTACAAATAACGGAGTAGTACCTCAAAATGCTAACTGGGGAGAGTATCAGTTTGTCACGTTGAAGGATATTGTTAACAACTTTATGTTAATGTACGTAGGGGATACCGAGTTGATCAATAATGTAAAAAGATACGCAGTATTGTTTCATGCAAAAAGAGGTATACAAGAAATAAACTATGATGCACTTAGGAACATAAAGGTATTACAAATGAATGTGGGAGATGATTTAAAATTTATACTACCTCCTGACTACGTTAATTATGTTAGAGTATCTGTTGAAAAAGATGGAATATTATATCCTTTACATGAAAACATAAAAATAAATTATGCATCTGAATATTTAAAAGATAATGATGGAGATTTGCTTTTTGATCAAGACGGTGAAGTATTAGAGGCAGGTAACTCACAACTAGACAGAAATAGATTAGCAGGGTTGCCACAGAAAAGATTTTTAGGTGAAGGCAGTAGATATGGACACATGGGTTGGTGTATAGATGGATGTTGGTACTTCAGTTATGGTGTAGGTGGGTTCTACGGACTAGAAACTGAAACAGCTAACATAAATGATAACTTTAGGATAGATAAAGCATCAGGAGTTATAAATTTCAGTTCTGGAGTAAAAAATCAATCTATAGTATTAGAGTATGTGTCTGATGGAATGGAAAATGGTCAGGATGATTTAATATCCATAAATAAATTAGCCGAAGATTATATATACGCATACATTAAGTGGGCCATTCTTAGTAATAGAGTAGACGCTCAAGAATATGTAGTTAGACGAGCCAGAAGAGAAAAAATGGCTAAACTAAGAAACGCTAAGATACGACTTAGTAACATGCACGCAGGAAGGTTGTTAATGAACCTTAGAGGACGTGATAAATGGATTAAATGAAGTTAGTTAGAAGTTTCATACAGGGCATAATGAATAAGGGCCTTGATGAGCGTTTGATACCAGACGGTCAGTATAGAGATGCCTTAAATATTGAGGTGTCTGCTTCAGAAGGTGCTGGAGTAGGTGCTGTAGAAAATATAAGAGGTAACACTAATGTTACAAACCAAACATTCACAGGAACAGGTGCAAAAACCATAGGTGCTATTGCCGATGAGGCTAATAATAATATCTATTGGTTTGTTACGGACTCAGATTTTGATTACGTACTAAAGTTCAATGAGGTTAATAGTGTTACTACTACAGTCTTAAAAGATACTAAAGGTAGAGTCTTAAAATTTGATTCTAGTTACTTAATAACAGGTGTTAATATCATCGATGATTTGTTGTTTTGGACAGATAATTTAAATCCACCAAGAAGAATAAATGTAAAGAAATATTATGCAGTTGATGGTTTTATTGAGGATGATATTTCAGTAATAGTAAAGCCACCTATAAATGCCCCGTTAATTGAATTAAATAATTCATCTGCTCAATTTCAAGAAAATAATTTAAAATATAAGTTTTTACAATTTGCTTGTAGATATAAGTATGAAAACGATGAGTATAGTGCTTTATCTTCTTTTTCTTCTACAGCGTTTTTTCCTTCAGCTTTTAATTATGTACTTGGAGAAGATTCTTTTGAGTCTATGACTAACACTTTTAATCAAGTAATTGTAGATTATTTTGTAAATGGATCTAATCCTGGTAGTGGTTGGGTTCCAGATCCAAGAATAAAAGAAATTCAATTAGTATTTAGAGATACATCTAGCACTAATATAAATATTATTGAGTCCTTTAAGATAGAAGACATTTTAAATGATCCTTCTTTAGGTATTGATACTAATGGTAGATTTACTAATACATTTGATAATAGTAAAATATATACAGTATTACCCCCTGATGAAATTACTAGATTATTTGATAACGTACCATTAAAAGCAAGATCACAGGAGCTTATCGGGAGTAGAATAGCTTACGGTAATTATCTTCAGTTTTATAATATTGAAGATTCAAGTGGAACGCCAATTGATATAGATTATGATTTAGAAGTGGATAGTAGATCTGTTCCACTAAATCCTTTACCATCATTTAGAAGTGATAGGGATTATGAAATAGGATTAGTTTATCTAGATGAGTACAGTAGAATGACAACTGTTTTAACAGCTAATAATAATACTTTAAATATTGATCCTTCGTATTCTGATACTGCTAATGATATAAGAGTTTCTATAAATAATGAAGCACCATCATTTGCTAAAAAATATAGAATATTTATTAAGCAAGCTAAGGGAGATTACTATAATATATTTGTTTTATATTATGAAAAAGATGGTATATACACATGGTTCGAAATAGATCCTTCTGATGTAGATAAGGTTCCTATTGGAAGTTATGTAATATTAAAGACAGAAGCTGGATTAGCTACCGAAAGTAATAAACAATATAAAGTTTTAGATGTTCAATCTCAACCAGATGATTTTTTAGGAGGAGGAGAAAAAAGAGGACTTTACTTTAAATTAAAAATAGACGATACATCATTATTTGATGGGGGGGATTTATTTGAAGGGGGTAATAATACAAGTGGTAGAGGTTCAGTTTATCAAAATGTATCAGGTGATTGGAAATCATTTCCTTATATTGCTGGATTAGATGCAGCTACAGGAGGTGGAGCAGGGGTTGTTAATTATCCTATTTATTATGGAAGATCAACTACTCACAATACGATATCTCCACAATTCGGGTTTATTCCTCAATTTAATAATGATTTTAGATTAAAAATAATAATTACACCACCAGACTCATCAGGAGTTAGTAGATATAGAGTTGACAAATTTGAATTAAACTCTACAGGAGGAGGTTACGTTCCATTAAAGCCAGCTACAAACATAACAAGTGCATTACAAGAAGTAAATTATTCTCCCACTAGTGGACTTGTTATTTATAGTTTTACATTTGACTTTACAACGGGTTACAAGGTAGGAGATTATTGGATTGTTAATATACATGAGGTACAAGGATCTGGAACAGGATCTACTTTAGGGGGTGTGAAAAATAGATGGGAATACAACCAAAATTCAGAAGAAAGAACATATCACACAGCAATAGTTCAAGATTTTGATTTTTTTAATGACGATCAAGGCAACGCTATAACAGGAATACCTCAACCAGGATATCCACCGATTATTGATAGGCCTATCAAAGCAGGGGCTAGAATTAAAATAAACGTAGATGATATTACTCTTATACAGAATGAATTTATATCTCCAAGGAATTATTTAAACATAGAGGAATGGTTCTGGGAGAGTGGTGCGTATAAAGATTTTAAACAAGTGGGAAATCCAACACCGTTACAACTTTCTTTAGGAACCATATCATCTCAGTTTCAAAATCAACTAGGATCCGCTAATGTTTTTTTTAGAAGAGGATTCAGTAGGAGTAATGCATCAACATCTGGTTGTCCAGATAGCAATAGAATATATCAAAAAACATTTGATCCTGCAACAGGATCGCCTAATAATCCACCAGGTAATGTTAGTAGTTGGAGTGAATATTTAGCTACACAACCTATATGGATGATGATAAGAGGAACGACTCAACCCCTTAGTGTAGGGGGGCCATCTATATCAGAGTGCGATGCTGCTCCTGTTATAAATGTGTTTTTTGAAATTGTACAACAAGAAAATTCTAACGTGTTTGAAACAGTGCCTTCAGAAAACCCTGCCGATATATACCATGAACTTAGTGATACATTTGATATTGTAAACAGAGAACACCAAGGGAATGTATCTAATCAAAGTTTAACATCTAATAGTCCTGCTGTAATTAGTTTAAATACTTCAACAAACCCATCCGCAAGCACGTCTGAAATTGAAAATAGTATGTATAATGCTTATTGTTTTGGTAATGGTGTTGAGGGACTTAGAATACGTGGTGATTTTAATGCACCTACACTAAAATATTCACCAAGAGTTAGTTCTGTTATAGAGGATTATCAACAACAACGAGTAGAGGAAGCAATAACATATAGTGGTATATATAGAGAAAACACAGGGATAAATAATTTAAATGAGTTTAACTTATCATTAGCTAACTTTAAGTATCTAGATAAATTCTTTGGATCAATACAAAAGTTGCACGCTAGAGACACAGATGTAGTAGCCTTTCAAGAAAATAAAGTTTCTAAAATATTATATGGTAAAAACCTTCTTAGTGATGCTGTAGGAGGAGGTGCAGTAGCATCTATACCAGAGGTACTAGGAACACAAATAACATACACAGGAGAGTATGGAATAAGTGAAAACCCAGAAAGTTTTGCTACGTGGGGTAATGATATGTATTTTACTGATTCTAGAAGGGGTGCGGTAATGAGACTAGGATTAAATGGTATGTTTGAAATATCGTCTCAAGGAATGAGAAACTATTTTAAGCAATTATTTATAAGTAATAGTAGGACACAACATTTAGGTGTTATTGATCCATTTAAAGAACGATATGTTTTAGCAACAAATAATACAGCTAATCCACCTTGTAACTTTAAAGTAGTACCAAGATTTGAGCCTGTAATAGGTAGTCAATCAGGAACTTACCAGTTTAATGTAGGATCAAACACTGAGTGGACGATTTCATGGACAGGTACAGGTATTACATCGGTAAACGGCGTTGGATCACCACCTTATTCTGGAGAAGATTCAGCAATTATAGATGTAGTTTTTTCAACTAACAGCACGGGAGCTAATAGAACTTTTACTATCACTTTTCAAGCCTGTGGTCAAAGTTATCCATTTACGATTATTCAATCTGGAAAAACTCGATTAATTAGAAAAGTAGTAGTTGTAGGAAATAGTATTGATAGTGGATTAATTGCAAATCAAAAGTATGATTTTACCAGTAATACCACAGGTGGAGATATTGATTTTGATGGTGTAAAATTGGTAAAAAATTCTTTATCACTAGATAATGATTTTAATTCATTTGAAGGTGTTGATTCGATGCCTGCATCTGGAGATACTGTTACATTAAAAGCAGGTGTTACTGGAACATCTACTATAAAACCATTCAATCCTAATTTTGGAAATGCATTAAGATACTTGGTGTCAAATGTAGAATATGGAGAGGATGATGTAAAAACATTGATATCTTTATCTAGTGCAACTACACCATCTATTGTTGGTAGTAATTATGAAGGATCATTTACATTTAGTAGAACTACTGAAAAGTTTTTATATTTAATATATGACTACAGAAATAATGTTACACCTCCTGCTACCCTTACTAGTAGTGCATCTATAAGTGGAACGGTAAATTCTATAGTAGATTATACTAATAGAAGGGGTAACGTAAGTATTAGGTGTATACCATCTGGGACGAATAGTTTTACTGTTAAATGGAATGATAGAATAGTTGGACAGGCAATAAATATTTCTGTTGTTACAGATATAGTATTCTTTAAAAACGAGTTATTACCTGGAGAGGTTCAAGTTATTGCTGAAGGTGGTGGGGCATTTACAGCTCAAGCAGGAGCAAGCACATTAGCATCATTTGCCATAGATACAACTAATGATACATTAACAAGTGTATGTGCATCAACAACATCTCCAGATACTAAATATCACTCTGGATCACCTGGTTTACCAACAGTAGGAGATATAGTATATAATGAGCTTAGTGGATTAACAACATATGATGGTAATAATTCTTTTCATAGAATAGGGCCTGCACCAACAACTGATTATGCTGTAATAAGCAAAGAAGGATTAGTATTGATAGTTGGCAGTTGTTCATCTTGTTCTGAGGTGGCAGTTCCTGTAATTAATCAACCGAATATTACATTAACAGTAGGAGATTCAATTGATTTAAAAATACCTGTCAGCAATAATCCTATTTCTTTTGCACTATCTACAACATGTAACAAATATCAATTAAATGGTGGTGCCAATGGTGCGTTATTTACCACTACAGATTGTGATACAGGTAACACAATAAATACCACTGTAAATGCTAATTCATTTCAAGAAATATGTACTACATCTGTTCCAGTATTAGTATCAGGTACAGGAACATCATCTTTACTAGGAACTTGTGATGATTATGTATTACCAACAGGAATAACTTTTGATAAATTTAATGGCGTTTTCGGAGGTGTAGCTACAGTATCAGGAACGTATAGTGTTAGATTAACTGCAACCAATTGTTTTGGTACAAGTGCAATAAATACTATAGTTTTCACAATAAACCCATTAGTTACTGAGAAAAGGTTTAACATGGATACAACAAATGCTAAAACTAGTAGTACATTAGCGTGTGGAGTTACACCATCTTATTCAATAATGTATCATAGTGGGGAGGGAGACTATCCAGTAGTAAATGATTTTATTTATGAAATGTGTGATTGCAACTTAAAAATATACAAGGGTGGATACTTATGGTTTATTACCGATCAGCTGACAGGTGTTAAGAACAATGTAATAAGAGTAGATGACACAGGACAAGTAGTTGAAAAAGTAGTGTGTCCTTAAATATTAAAAAATGGCAGAGTCAACAGTAACATACGGAATATCAAATAAAGGGTGGACATCTTTTCATTCGTACTTACCTGACTGGATGATAGGTATGAATAGTAATTTTTATACATTTAGTGGTGGTAATATGTGGAAACACTACAGTAAAAATATTAGAAATAATTATTATGATTTACCTACACCAACTACGTCTTACCCATCTAGAATAACACCTGTTTTTAATGATGATCCTACCGCTAATAAAATGTTTAAGACCATATCACTAGAAAGCAATGCGGCTTGGAAGACCACTGTTACTACCGATCAGTCTAGTGGCTTTATGGAAGCTTCCTATTACCAACTTAAAGAAGGAGATTACTACGCATACATAAGAAGGGTAGCAGGAAACACAGATTTAGATCTTATGTCAGCACAGGGTATAGGTAATATTCTTACTGTTACTGGTGCATCACCAGGAGCAATAACACTAACATTTAACTTTGACATAGGTAGTATTGTTTCTATAGGAGATCAACTATATAGAGATAACTCAGGTATTGAATTGATAGGAACTATAACAGGATTAACAACTAATTCTATTACTATGAATACGACCTCAGTAACACCAGTTATTGGAGATTACGTATTATATATAAAGGATGCACAGGTAGAATCTTATGGTGCAAGGGGGTATTTCATGGAAACGTTGCTTGAAAATGATAGTACCAGTGAGGTAGAACTATTCGCTGTTTTTAGTGAAGTATTTAAAAGTTTCCCTTAATTTAGTATCTTTGTGGATACATCAAATCTATAAAATAAAAGACTATGGCTTTAGGAACTTTAGCATTAATATCAGGAATTGCAGCAGGATCTAGTGCTATATTAGGTGCTGGACAAATGATTGCAGGTGCTAAACAAACAAGAGACGCAGAAAAAGCTGCTCGTAAATCACTAAGAAAATTATCACAAATTGAAACCACAAATAAATTATTAGCACTTCAAGTCCCTACGATGGGATCAGAATTAAGAGAAAGAGCGTTAGCTAGGGAGACTGCTGGACAACTAGAGGCTCTACAAGAAGGTGGTGCTGCAACAGTTATTGGTGGTGCAGGAAGATTAACTCAAGCTGTAGGTGAACAAGCAGCACAAGAGGCCGCACGTATAGATGCGTTACAAGCTCAAAGAGATCGACTAGTTTTAGGACAGGAGCAACAAATAGAGTCTGCACAAAAAGACGTTCTTAGAAACATACAAGGGATGAGATTACAGGGTGCACAAGCAGCTGCTCAAGATGGGAGAGCAAGACAACAAGCTGGTGCTCAAAATATTGCATCTGGAATAGCTTTAGGTGCTCAAACATTTGCCAGTGGTTTAAATCCTTATGGGGGTGAAGGAGGTGAAAAAACAACAGATCCTATGTTAAAAAAAGTTCAAAATAGAGGTGTTGAATCATTACGAGGAGCTTCAATGAATAAACAACCTCAGTTTACAGAAGTTATATTAGATTCACAAGGACGAAACATATATACTAATCCTGATTTCGATTTGTTTGACCCTATTCTGGATAATCCATTTTATCGAAACCCATCCGCAATTAATTATGCGGCACTTGGTTACTTAGGTGGTAACAATTAATAAATTAAAACAATGGCAGAATACGCAGGATACGTAAGAAGACCAACACCAATAAACTGGGGTGCAGTAGCTGGTAATATTGTTACTCAAATGGGTAATATTGAAGAGGAACAAGCTGCATTTAGGGAAAAGTATGATACCATGGCTGCTGATCTATCTAGAGAAATAGGTAAGTATGAAGCAGGTAAATCCCCAGAGTTTAACGATCTAGTATATACGGCTACCGCTGAAGGTAGAGAAATGATCGCCGAAATGCACAGAAAGTTAAGACGAAGAGAAATATCTCCTGATGAATTTAATAGAATGAAAATGTCTATTAGCAATCAGTGGGCTGACTTTAGCACCCTAACAAAAAATTACAACGAAGCTATTGCTGGAACCCTGGAGGGACTTCAAAATGGAGAGCTTTCAGGTTTATCTCAATGGGCGTTAGATCAGTTTGGTGAAATGGCCAATCTTAAAAACAAACGAATACAATGGATGCCTAATGAAAATGGGTATACTAATTTATACTTAACATCTACAGATGATGAGGGTAACATGGTAGGAGAACCAACATCTATAACTACTTTAACTAATCCAGGGAACTTAGCCTATCTAAGGGTAGATGTTCCTGAAGAAGTGAGTAAATATGCTGATAAATTAGCAACATACAGAATAGGTAGAACATCTAGTCCAAAACTAAGAAAGGGTTATGAGAATTATTTAAACGATTCAATTGACGCTATTGTGGCCACTGACAATGATGTAGCTAGTATTCTTAGTGAGTATGACAATATAGAATTTTATAGCTCATCTCAAGATGCTATAGATGGTGGAATGGAGGTTACTACTGACGCAAATAAAAACTGGAAAGCAGTAGCAACGGAAGATCAAAGAAAAAGAGCGAAAGAAATAGTAAGACAGCAATTTGAATTACAGGTTCCATATACTCAAACATTCAGAGAAAAAGATGAAGATGATGATCCGAAACCAAAATATAAACAAGAAGAAGTTTTAGCTATGCAAAGTGCTTATAATGTAAGTGTTGAAATGGCAAACGGAAACTTTGCAAACGCAGATAATGATAAGTACAGGTTTAAGAAAAATAATGATGGATCTGTAACTATTATTTCTAGAGATAAAAAGACACAAGATGGAGGATTTCAAGTTCTAACCACAATAAAAGCTGAGGATATAAATGACGCAAGGAGTTTTGCTCCATATACAGGACAGTTTTCTTCTGGTAAAGAAATAGCAGAATGGGATTATATAAATAATTTAATAACAGACAAACCTACCATAAATGTGTCACCAGTTACTGATAATATTGTTTTAGAAACAGAATTAAGTACAATAGAAAATAAGATTACTAAAGAAAATACTGATAACCCTGAAAAATTAAAAAAAGTTAAAGATCAAATATTAACTTTAATTAATAGTAAAATTCCAACCCTATCTTCATCTATAACTTTTGGTGATCTTAAAAAAGGCACTACAACAGATGAGATACCTATTTTAGTCAATGGAGAAGTGTTGAAAGATAAGAACGGAAAAGAATTGACTATAATAACCGATGTAACAGTGGATATTTTTTCTGGAGATAGTAAAAGAAATAAAAAAGTTATTGAAGCCGCTATAAATGCCGCTAGTTCAGGAGTTGATTACAGTACTAAATAAATACACATGGACGAAGAAGTAGTTATTGATTTATTTAATAGAGCTAAATCTAAAGGATACACTAAGTCTATAGAAGATTTTAAGTTACTTTTAGAAACAGATGAAGAGGTTGTTCTAGACAACTTCAATTATGTTAAGTCAAAAGGATATACTAAAAGTATAGATGACTTTAAAACTTTAGTAAAAAAAAAAGACGAAACTACGGAGTTGGTTTCTCCACAAGAGGAAGTCGTTACTACATCGGTTACAGAAGAAGTGGAGACACCTGGTGTTTCGGATGTTTCCGTTTCAGAAAGCATAGTTGAAAAACCAGAAAGTAAATCTTTCGATAAAGCCATATCTAACATATCGTTGGATGATATAGATAGGGATGAAGAAACTATAGTTATAGGCAACGAATCTTTTGAATCTTTTAATGATAGGTTTAAAGATTATGGTTTTTCTTTTCAAGAGTCATCAATGGGTGATGCTGTTACAGTTTTCGATTATGATGGAAATTATACTGAAATAGATCTACAACCCTTTACTTCATCTGGTAAGCAACAAGAATATAATAAGTTAATTAAATTTCTTAGCGATAATCGTAAAGATCCTGAAACAATAAAAAAAGATTTAGATTCTAGAAAAGAGGGGTTTAAAAAAATAGCAGAAACAGAAAATGAGTCTACTGAAATAAGCTTATTATTTCCACAAGTAAAAACTAGTGATACCCAAGAAATAACAACTGGATTGGTTGGTGTAATTGGTAGTTTACTTAGTGGTCAAGATCAAGAGGATGCTTCAGTGGTTTCTGATAGAATTAATTTGTATTTTGAAGCAGGAGGTGAAAAATATAAGCAGAAAGATTTAGACCTATTATTAAAAGAAAAATTAAAATTTTCTGATTCAAAAAAACAAGCAGAATACGATGCTAAGATACAGCAGAGATTAAACGCACAGAAAGATTTTATTCAGACACTATCTCCAGAAAGAAGAGAATTAGCTGAAGCCTTAAACGCTGTTAGAGAGGCCCAACGTGCAGGTGTTTCTGATCAAGAACTTACTAAATTAAAACAAAATTTTACTGATTTATACAACAAACAGTTAGGGGATACAAAAAAATTATACAATTTTGACGGAACATATATTGAAGAGGGTAATGCCCCAGAAGAGGTGGTTAATTTTAATAATCAAGTAGAGGAAGGATCTATAGAAAAATACAATTCATATACACCTGAAGAATTAGAAAATTTACAGGTAGATTTATTGTATAAAACCATATTTGCAGCTAAAAAAATAAACACACATGCGGATAGAATATATAAAGATTTAGGGCCTTTAGAGAAAATATCTCAACAAGCAAAATTTAATAGAGAAAGTTTAATTGATGGAGAATCATATGATATCACAAGTAATCCTTTTATAGCCACATCTGAAATAAGAAAAGTAGCTAACACAGGTAGGATAACAGATAAACTTCCATTATTACCTGGTAACTCACCATTGGTACAAGAGTACAATAAAAATGTAAAGCAACTCCTAGAAATACAAGGGGCTTTAGCCCTTAATTACAATCCATCTACGTTAGAAGAGGGTGATATGTTGACACCACTAAAAGCTTTTGCAGTATCGGCATATGAGGCTATTACAGGACAAAATGTAAGAGTAGCTGACGATATGGTTAAAGCGTATGTTTCGGCTAGAGAAGATGCAGGACTAAAGGTTACCCAGAAGGATAAGCAAAGAGCAGAAGATAGTGTGTTAGATGAGGGATTAGCTGCAACAGGAACTATTGTACCTCTTATAGCTGAAATAGCACTAACTAAAAAAGCTATAAATCTAACAGGGGCATTGAAAAACATGAAGGTAATGACTAGGTATGCTCAAATGCAAACTAGAAATCCATATAAAAGATTTGCTATAGGATTTGTGAGTAATGGACTACAAGAGGCTTTAGTTTTTAAATCAACAGGAGTATTAGCCGATCAATTAAGAGAGGGTGGTGGAGAAGGAATGACAGGTGCTATGGGATTTGGTTTTGGTGCAGGAGGTTATGCAGGAGGTATCATCACTAAAGCTTTGCTAGGAACAAGAAGTCCTATTTTACAAGCGGCATTATCACCTATTCAAAAAAGCGATGTTTTACGTAGTGTTTTTAATGGAACTGCTAATGCAACAGTAGGAACAGGGGCTTTATATGGTGCAGAATTTTTTGATTTAATGGTAAACTCCGATAAAGATTTTAGTGAGGCAGCAGCTGAAGTATTAGATGTAGAGGGTAGCCCATTAAAAAAGCTTTTAGTTTCTTTTTCTACAATGTCAGCACTAGGATTAGGAAACAGGAAAGGGTGGAAAAATATATATAATGCCATGCGAAATGACATTAAGAATTACAAACCCATGAGTTCTTCTGAATATTCTAATGCTGTAGAAACATTAGGTTTAGATCCTAATAAAAAATACACCGCTGAAGAAATAAAAAAAGCATACAGAGCAAAAGCTAAAGAAACAAGAGCAAGAACATTAACAGATGTAAAGGAAGGTGTAAAGGATCAAGAATTTATAAAAGTAAAAGAAGCCTATGACAAATTAACCGCTGAAGATGGTATGTTGTTGGAGCAACAAAATATTAAAGAACAAGAGGGGTATAAAAAGAAAAAACGTGAAATGTTCTTTATGGCTAATCGTATGAAAAACCAGGTGGAATTTACTGGAAAAGAATATGAGTTGGACTATAGGGATGCTGAGTCAATAAAAGACTTAAGTAACACTGAACTAGAAGTTTTAACTGAAGATTTAAAAAAGCAAGGTATAACTGCACAGGATGCTTTCACGCTACAGGGTAAGATTGAAACAGCACGTAATAATTTAAATACTATAAATGAGGTTGGAATAACAGATCCATCGGCAAGAAAAAAAGTATATGACTTACTTAATAAGTTTACTGAGGCGGATAGAAAGTTAGAAGAATTAAATGCTAAAGCTAAAACTAGTAAAGCAAATGAGGCTTTATTTTCAGAAAAGATTAAACAGCAGCAGGCTGAGGTTAAACAAATAACTGATGATTTACAAATAGAAATAACGAAGGCTGATAAAGAAGTTTCTGTAGAAGAACCTACGGAAGGTGTACTACGCTTAGAGGGTAAAGAACCCGTTAAGGTAGAACCTACAGAGGTTAAGGTAGAACCTACAGAGGTTAAAGAAGAAGTAGTTACAGAAGAAGCAGTAGAAGAAACCCCTACTGCTGAGGTTAGTGAAGAGGTTGATAAACAAATTGAAGAAATAGATAAAAAGTTAAATGAAAAAGTAACTAAAACTGTAGAAGTAAGTGGTAAGTCAAGAGTAAGTGAATCAGACTATGACTTTTATTCTCCTGCCTTTTTAGAAAAGGAGGGAAATAATACGGTTCTGCCTATTGTTGAGGATAAGCCAAGAGAGAGTTCAATGTATATGTTCAAGCGAACAGGTGAGAACACTGCTGATTTTGAAATAATGCCATCTAGAATAGAAGCTGCGTTTGTTGATACTTATAATAATCTTGAGGACTATACTCAAACGGTAGAAGATAGTGAAATAAGTCTTTATGATGAGAAAACATTAGCTACTAAAAGTGACTTCGACATAGAGATAGTAAAGCCTGGTAAGGCAAGAAAAAATGCTGATGGTCAATATGAGATAATAGAAAAGGCACAGATAAGAATCACAAATCAAAAGGCAGGTACATCTTTTAAAAACAGAACAACTAAAAGCAAGCAAACTAAAACTGTAGAAGAATTAAAATACCAAGGTGAAGAAAGAAAAAAACTAGAAGAACAGAAAAAAGCTATTTTATCTAAAAAACAAACAGAAACCCCTACTGCTGAGGTTAAGGAAGAGGTTGAGGTAGAAGAGGCTAGTAAAGAGGAGTATTTAAAAGAACAAGAATTTTTTCAAGAAACAAGTCCATTTTCATGGGCTGTTGATAAAGTTGTAGGTGAAGATTTAGAAAGTGCTAAAGTTTTTGAGTACGAAGGTACATTTGGTGTAGTTACAGAAGATGGAGATATAAAAGGTGTATTCAATCCAAACGTAGCTAAACAACGACAAGGTAAAGAAAAGAAAAAAGGAACCATAAGAGGATTAATGCCTAAGTTAATAGATGCAGGCGGTGTTAAACTTGATAATTATGATGGAAGACTTACTAAAATATATGAGAATCAAGGGTTTAGAGTAGCAGGAAGGACTCCTTTTAATGAAGAATTTGCTCCTGAAGGATGGAATAAAGATAGGGATGGAACTCCTGATGTAGTAGCTATGGTTTATGACCCTGATGCAAAACTAAATATAGAAGAAAAAAGTTTCGATAGTTATGATGACATGATGACTTACAGAGATTCTTTTCTTGAAACACCTACTACTGAGGTTACTGAAGAGGTGGTAGAGGAAAAACCATCTAAAGAAAGAGTAGATAATATTGTAGAAGAAATTATTACTAAAGTAAGAAATAGAAGAGGAGGTAAAGACACTAACCCACAAGTAATACTAGAAGCTACTAAAGGATACCTACAAGGTAGCAAACTTTATGAAGAAGCTACAGATATTGAAAGAGAAAGTGCGGTAAGAGAAATAAATGAAAAGCTAGGAATAAAGATACCTAAAGCCCCATCAGTTAAAAAGATACTAAGAAAACCTAAGAAGAAAAAAGTAGTAGTTGATGAGATGGCTGCACTTAAAGATCAAATAAAATTAGAAGCCAGGGCTGCTAGAGGGGCAGTAAAGGATGTAAATACTAGACGTAAAGAACTTGCAAAACAAGTAAAAGAATTACAGAAAAAAGGGAAAATAACCTCTAATCAAGCAAGAGTAATAACAAATAAAATAAGCTCCGTAAATCTATATAATCCTAAATCAGTAGATGGTTTTGTCAAATATATGGAGAAGGTTTATGATAATGCAGAGTATGCTAATAAAGTATTATCTGCTAATGCTTTACGTAAACGAATTAAAAAAGGATCTAAAAACAAAAAGAAAGATGCCAAACTAACCGACTTAGCTAAATCATTTTCTGATATAGATCCTAAGTTTATTGATAATATAGACGAATACTTGAAAGTAGCTAACTCTGTTTTACAAGGAGTGGTTTCTTCAAGAGTTGTAGGGACAGATGTAAATTGGAGGACATCTCCAGATATTGTAAAGGTAGATAACTATATTAATTCTGAACTTGAAAAACAACGTGAGATAATACTAGAGAATAAGAAACAAGAATTTGAAACCATCACTGGTATAGCTGCATCTGAATTATCTTATGATGATATGATGGCTATACTGGAAAGCCCAAAAGAAATAGATGAAAATAAAGAAAAATTAGTTAGAGACAATATTGGTAAAGTATTTAACGCATACAAATCTATAATTAACAATATTATATCCACAGGAAGAGATCCATTTACTGGAGAAAAAATAGACACACCTAATAAAAAAATAATTAAGGAGTTTATGGATATGGATTTAAACGATCTTACAGTAAAAGAAAGTATTCAGGCTGTTGATGCGTTAAACAATTATGTAACCAATGGTATAACTAGCGGAATGGAAACTGTTGTGAGTATATACAGAGGAGCTAGGAATACTAAAAAATTAACCGATAAAGGAATACAAGCTAAACCATTAAGACTGTTCGAATCAAAAGCGATAGGTAGAATAATGGGGCAACAATTAACCTCACTTCCTATATTATTTGAGAGATTGTTTAAAGGAATAGATAGATCAAGAAAGGTTATGAATGCCATAGGATTTAACGATATTACTAGTGGTGTATCTAAGGCAAGAAAAATTGCTAATGTAGATATAGATACTTACGTTAATAAATTTTCAAAAACTAAACCAAATGGCAAAGCTTTTAACGATGCATATAATATAACCGAAAGAGGTCTTGTTGCATTTATGCGTAGAACATTAATTGGAGATGGATTAAAATCAAAAATAGAATTTGATAGAAGAAAATCATTAATAGAACAGAGTATAGATAAGCTAGAAGTAGGAAGTACTAGAGAGCAAGAAAAAGCTAAGGAATACAAAGAAGTATATGATGCGGTTCTTAAGGATGCAAAGTCTATACAGGATGTAGAAAAAAATGCTAACAAAACAAACCTAGATGCTGTAAAATGGTGGAATGAAAAATGGGCTAATTACTATGATGAATTAGCTTATGTATCATTAAATGTTTATAATAAATTATTAGGTAGTGATGTTAATTATATTCCTGATTCTATGAGAAGATTAGAGGATAAAAAATTAGAAGATTTTGAATGGAATGAGTCAGCCTTTGCTTCAGCACAGGATGCCTTATATCAGAAAAAAACAGGAATATTAGAGGAGGCGACAAGACCTAAAAAACTTCCAAAAGATAGATATATAAGTTTAGATTTCGACACAAATAATGCATCACTACTTGAGGCTGCACTAATAGATATTAAAACAGCGGCACCAATACAACAGTTAAAAGGATCTATTGAATCTAAATACTTCAATAAACTTGTACCTACAAAAGAAGATAGATCATTACTTATTGATAGATTGAAAGGTTATGTTAGAAGGGTTAGAGGAAAAGATTTTGTTGGAGGTAGTACAGCACAAGACGTTAATAGGTTGGTTAATTTTTTAGCTGGAATAGGTGTATCTAGAGTTTTAGGTGGTCTTACACAGCCTGTAAAACAGACCTTACCAGTTGCGGCAAATACCTTAATAAATGCAGGTAGATTAGATTTGAGCATCATAACTAATTCAGAAGTAAATAAATGGTTGGATGAATCAGGTTATGCAATTGCTAATAGAGGACTAGCCTCTGAAGCCACATTAGAAAGTATTAATACAGCACTAGAAAAAGCGGATAAATCATTATCGGATACCAATGTGCTTGCATACACAGGAAGAAAACTTTTTAGAGGAATAGAAAAACTTAACAAATTTTGGCTACAAGCTTTCCTTGTTAAACCTGATGCATTTATAGCACGGGCCTCTTGGATATCTTACTATAAACAGTCATTAAAAAAACAAGGATTAAAATCAAATGATATAGATTGGAGTACCCATAAAATAAATAAAAAAGCCGCTGATTATGCACAACAACAGGTAGATAGGCAACAGAATGTTTCCGATGCAGATCTTCAAGGAGATGTTATGACTAGTAAAAAACCATGGGTACAAATAAGCAGGAAAGTATTAATCCCTTTTATGAATTTTATTTTAAATCAAAAGGCTAGGATGTACTCTGACATAATAACAATAAGTAGTAAGACATCTAGCTCTAAAGACAAAAAATCAGCCTTAAGGTCAATAGGTGGATTACTTGCTGAAACAGCTGTTTTTAATGCATTGAGTTATATTATCGGTAACATTTTATATAATGGAGCTATTGCTTTTACAGGACAGGATGAATCCGAAGAAGATAAAAAGAAAAGAATAAAAAAGAAAACAAAGGGTGTAATAACAAACATAGCAAAAGATGTATTAGTTCCAGTACCTATAGTTGATGAGCCAATAATAGGTGTGTTAAATTATTTTTTAAATAAAAGTCAGGCGGATCTTCCTGATTCTGTGGAGAAATTCAATCTTTATAATTACCAATCTGATAAATATTTAGATGGTTTTGGGGTGCTAAGTATAGGTGGACAAAAATTATTACAAACAGCGGAAATAGCAGAAATGGCTTCATTTGGAACTTATACCACTGAGTTTATGAATGTGGAAACTAAAAAGAAACTACCACCAGAAAGTATAAAGTTGATGCAATCTTTGCTTCCAATAGCTATAGCATATAATTCTGGTTTACTTCCATCGGAAGTTGGTTCTGAAATTAATTATATTGTTAAAATAATTAAAAAGACTGGTAAGAAAATAAAAGAAGATGATTTAAATGAGTTACAAGGATTACTAGAAGGTATGCCCCTAGAATAAATGAGTTAATCTAGAAATCTGGCCATGCTCTTTGTGATGAACAAATGCCTCAACAGCTTTAGGGTTTCCAATGTAACCATTCTTAGAATGCCAGGAATCAGATCCTGATGGGCTACGGAGAGATTCGCATGTCACCCCACAAAAATCTTTAGAAGTTTTATGATGCACATGGTGGGTGTAAATGTATCTATGTTTTGATATTGCCCACTCTTTCTTAGCCTCTTGAGCCATGATCAAAGGTAGGTCTGACATTCTAGCCCCATCTCCGTGCGTAGTGCTGATAAGATTTTGTCCGTACAAAAAATACTTACGGTGACGAATAGAACAATCGAAATCAATATCCTTACATTTTCTAAACCACGCACTGATGGTATCCGCCAACATAAAACCTGAAATGTAGTCGTGATTAGAGGGATTAAAAGTAAAATGTACAGGAGCGACAGCTAGTAACATCTCTAAACACTCTACATATAAACGCTTGGCAGAAAGAAAAGCCTCATACCACATACTATCCATATTTTGATGCGTACCCTTAGTGGTGGTATTACGTGGTGTGTCTATGTGTAAAATATCGTTACCACCGATAAATAAAATTTTATCTATATTCCACCCTGATGACTTGTCTAAAATGCCCTGTATGCCCTCCTTAACACGTTTTACAGCTATACTAGTGTCATACTCCTCTCCCTCCACAGCCCTAGCTAATTTACCAATGTGTATATCCGCAGGATCTACCACCAACAAGTGTCCATCCTTACATGGTTTGCGTTTTATATTTGGAAATTTAGGCGAGTATTTTTTTAAATCCTCAATAAGCTCCTCACGTATCTCCTCATACGTTGGCCCCTTATCACCTTTCAGGTGTATTGAAAAGTGTTTACCCTTGTACCAGTAATTACTTACGTTATCTACAGGTAACCCCTTAAGTTCACACTCATCAAACAAGGCAGAGGACTTCCGCCTGTTAATGTATTTTGAAATGTTCTTTCTAATTTGATCTACACTATTAGTTAGTGATAGCTCTTCCTTTACTTCCCTAGCTATTTGACTTTTGTTTGACTCTCCATTCTGCCATTTCTCAAAAGCTAGTTGATTACATGTTTTCATTTCTTGTGTGTTTTTTTAATGTCGTTTAATTTTTTTATCAAAACATCTATAGTCTTTGATAGATCAGAATATTCATCATCCATAAGTGATTCATATATGTCAGCTGTCAAATTGTTGATCTCATCCATAGTAAAATTGATGTAATTTAAGGTGTTTATATCTTTAAGTTTTACTGACATTTTTAGCGAAGGGTTTCTATTACCACTTAGTTGATAAGTAGTTTTCTATTAGATATTTGTAAGTTACTCTATCTCAGCAAGTTCCTTTACATTAACCTTAAACTTACCCTTATCTTCATCCTTACTATGGGATACAATAGCGTAGTGACTAGTTAAATATTTAATGTAAATTTTCTTACCATTATATGTAAGTCTTTTCTTCATTATATCATTATTTATTCCGTTTAGTTCGTTTAATATTCTCATCAGTTTAGCTGCATTAAAATGGTTTCGTATAATTCTATGTTATTTGTTTTGTTACTTAATAATGAATCAGGAACGTGAACATAAGAATCCAATCCAATTCCCTCAACAAATGCGTACCACGCCTCATGATAGGTTACGTTGTGTATGCTCGCAATCTCCTTGAGAGGTATGCCTTTTACAACTAGATTATATACGTATTCTTTATTGTCTTTAGGTAGTGTCATGTTATTACTCTTTCGTTTTTTTTGTTCATTATTATAAGTGACTTATCATTCATCAAGTCTAAATAATCATCACTTTCAATATAATCCAATTCTAAAAGATCGTATTCACCAGGCTTTTTGCAAAAAAAAGTCCCACTAATATATAATGGGTTACCTGCATCATCAACTACTCTGTGGCCCAATAATTTTTTACCCTTAAACTCATTATCAATAGTTTCTAATGCATTGAATATTTGATCACACACCTTTTCGCTCTTGGAGGCTAGTTCAAACAAAACCTCTACAGATAGTGAAACCTTGTTATTATCCTCTGTATATTTCTGTTTGAAAGCCATTCTCTTTTAATTCTTTTAATCTGTACTTTTGTAATTCAGATACCTTACCATTCTTTGTTTTTATTTCAGAGAAGATAACACTAGCACCTTTTTTTATCGCTAGTAAATCTGGAATTCCATTCTTATTTGTTTTTATTAATTTAAGAACATAATATCCTTGATCTTCCAAATCCTTAATTCTTTTCCTTTGTATGTCCTGCTCTTTCATGCTGTATTACAAAGTTAATAAATCCCTTTTAAAGTGTGAGACAGTGTAGTTTTTCTTTTTGTTTACGGCCTTATAGATCTTGTGTTCTATTCCACCCTTACTAAACACCCAATAGATTTTATTGTGCTGCCTGGTCTTAGTAGTCATTCGATCCCTACTCTGCCAGTAGCTGGTAGCACTGAAGTCTATATTATAGTATATTATATATTTAGCTTCCTTTAAGGATATTCCCTCTCTACCGCTTACTATCTGTAATGCAATAGATTTGTTTGTGGTGTTAAACTCCTCCAGGTTCTCAGTGAGTTCATCCTCAAAGACCGACTTCAGTGCCTTTAACTCAGCCTTGAACTTATAAAATATAGCAATCTTCTTGCCATAAAAGTTATCATATATAAACTGTGCCTTTGTGTCATCAAGCACTGCCGATTTGCCACTCTCAAATATAACCGTACCACTATACATCTGGTGTAATTTTTGCATCAGCTTTACTGAAGTATCCGCTAGAATGGTTTCCTCTTTACCCTCTAGCACCAATGACTTCTGCAACCTTTTACACATACTGTACGTCTTACTAGACATATCTACCTCCAAAACTTCTTCCTCAATAATAGATTTAAAACCAGCCTCCTTTTGTGTATATGATATCATGTAGGGTTGCATAGCAAATAATATCTTAGTTTTTATGCCTTTAGAGTAGTCATTAACATATTGACTATTAATGTATCTCTGGGTTACATTAACATATTCCTTTGCCCACTTGTAAAAGTTTTTATATTCAGCAAAAGGATTATTAGGGTGGCCATATACCTGGTGGTACATTTGAGAGAAACTTTCAGGTGTTGGCGTGCCAGACATGAGTATTAATTTAGCCCCTGTATTTCTGAGTAACTCTTTAACTTGTTTTGCTCGTTTACTAGGTGTAGCAAATGCACCCATACTGTGGGCCTCATCACAAATAATAACATCCCATTTTATTTTAGGAATCTTATGTAAGGACTCATAGTTAATTGTAAATAACGTGTAGGGAGGACAAAGTTTATCAAAATCTGATACAATAGATGAAATAGCTTTTTTCTTAGTTATAAACAATACATCTTGAGCGTTTACTTTTTCACATATACCTAGACTAGTTAATGTCTTGCCAGTACGAACCTCCATAGATAAGTAAATTAATCCTTTATCTATCAAAACTTTGTATCCCTTCTCAATAATATCTAATTGATAATCTCTAAGTTCCATAATTAATCTACAGCTTGTATAGTGTGTTTATTTTCTTTCTTATTTTATCGTAGTCACTACTTACGAACTTATCGACCTCTATCAAATCTCTTATCTTTTTAACGGCATAAATCAATGTTGTTCTATCATTGTTAAATAATGATGCAACCATACGATCCTTTATGTGTGGGTAGTCTTGTTTTATTATATACATAGATATGTATTTAGACATTATTACTTTTGCAAGTCTATTGCTAGAATTAGTAACATCTTCAGTGTTTGTCTTGTAATGATCACACACTATATTTATTATTTTGTGTGCCACATTGTCTGTGTATTCAGGAAGAAAGAGATAAGGTGTTCCGTTTTTTTTTAATTGATTGTGTATTTTATTTATACCATTTCTATTTAGTATGTGTGCGTATTTATCCATATTGTTTATTTATACATTTCTTTTCCAATTAATATTCCAATTACAAAGGCCATAAAAAAAGCCAGGGTAAGCATTAAAAAATATAGCGTCATCTTTTCTTTTTATTTTTAAGTATTATAATTAACGTTAAAAGTATCATCCAATTAATATATCCCCTCATTTGTTTTTTCTTTTTAGTTTTCTCACCTCTCTACCTAAGTCAGCATCATTGGGGTACTTGCGTATTAATTCGTCAATGTTTATAGACTTTTTGTATTCTTTTTTTAGATCTAGTTTACGTTTAAAAACTACATCCTTTACTTGTCTTAATTCGTTTAGTGTTTTTTTATTTTTCATTGCATTTGTTTTAATTATACTTACAAAATAATAGTGTTACTACATATATTAATATTCCAAATATGATAAGACCATAACACTCTAAAAATTCAATTACTTTCTCTCTCATTTTTTTTATTTTTTAGTTTTATACATTTTTCAAATTCATCTCGATCAGCAAAGTAATCTATCAAATCTTCTAAGTCTTTTATACTTGGAGGATAATCTACATCATGAGCAAAAAAAACTACCCCATCGTGGATCAAATCCTCCACAAGTTTTTCACCTACAATAACACTGTAAGAGTTCCTCATAGCTAAATCAAAATTATTTATGACATCTATTTCATTCATATATCAAGACCTAATTGTTCGTCTTCGGGGTACTCAATTATTATGTATCTTCCACTGTTATCTCTGCCTTGAATAGGTTCTTTACCTGTTTTGTATTGACTGTAAGATTTAACCCATTTATTAAACATTTTTCTAGATAATTTCCTACTATAATCTGGGTATTCAGTAACAAAGTCATTATATAAATCAGACTTATAGTATGATCTACCAATTACTAAATTATCATCATCAGTTACCCACTCATAGAAGTCATGATTAGTCTCGGCTATAAATTTCCTGGTAGTTAAGTTTTTAAATTTACTCTTAACAAAACCTTTATTCATGTAGTACTTAATGTTATTAATCATATAGTTATCAAACCTACACCATTCATCCGTATCCCAGTCATCAAATAACAACCTATTAAAATCATCATAAGGAGTAAATCCTGAATGATAGTGTCTAGTTAATTCAAGCTCCCACTTACGTCTTTCAAATGATGATCCTTTTCCCTTTATTGCATAGTTGGTAGTAATAACAATCTTAGGAGACATTTCATATGGTATTTTAATCGCATCCTTATTCTTCTTTTCCAAAGTAATACCTTCAGTAATGACGCTAAAAAGATTCTCAAAATTAAAATTCTTTCTCACATCATCAAATGTTAGTACTTGTGTGTCAGCTGACACCAACTGATAAGCAAATGATTTATCGAAAGAGAACTCCTTTCCATTAATTACAATATTCTTTTTCATTTCAGATATACCTTGAATTAACAACCCTTTACCAGTTCCTCCTTCAGGATTGTCAGAAATAACCTCATCGTTCACAATTACTGCAGGGCAAAAAGATTTATCCTTATGGCCATGTAATAAGAATCCAATGGTGCTTCGAACAGAGTTTATTCTATCCTCATCCTTGTTGCATATGTTTGCCAGGAATGTTTTGTAGTCACAATTAGTAGAGTCACACAACATAAATTCACGAGATATTATCTGATCATTCCATACATAACCTCCTAAATTTTCATACTGAATAACCGAAACGTCACCCTTACTAACCTTTACCGCACAATTGCTGTAGTAAATGTAGCACTCCTCCTTAGTGTCATGCAAAAAAGGAACGTTCTTTGAGTCCAACATCGTTAAGAAATCTTCCTTAAAAAACCTGGTCTTATCTGCAAAGTAATTGTAAATACTCAAATCATCTAGTTGTTCTAAATGTTTTAATACATCATCTTTTATGTTTTCTTCGGTGGCATTATCTACAATGTTACTCTTTACCTTAATAAATATAAAGTTGTTACCACCATCAGGGTAATACCTGTAGTAACCTAAATCATGAAGAAAGGCCTTAAACATAAAGTGTATGACGCTGACCACACCTCTATCATTCTTGTTCCAGAATTTAAGTGTGTTAGACTCATTCTCTTTTTCAGCAATTACAGAGTCCGCTACATCGCCCTCAACACCAGCGTCAACAAGCTGAGAACGTATTTCTTTTTTTGATACACCTGCCCTTATTTTATCCCTTACGGAGTTTACCCGATCCTTATCCTCAAAAAACTTACTATTAAAGTTATGTACCTTATCGTAGGCACTGTCTATTACTGAAGTAATCTCACTCTCTGGAAACCCCTTCATTCTAAATCGTCTGAGGATGTATGATGCTAGGTCTTTGTTTACCCCAAAATCATTAAATGCCGACGCAAGTATGTACGCATTATTGTTCCTCTCACCCTCATTCATGCCGTAGTTTTTTTGCCACCACATAGTGAGTCGTCTAATTATTTCATCCTGATCATCTACCTTTATGGTAACCCTACCACTATTTTTATTAATATGTTCGTGGCTATCCTCAATAATTTTTTTCCATTCAGTACTCTTTGGGTTTACATAAATATCAGGATCATAGCTTTCATAACATACACGTGAAATATTTTTACATGTAGTATCAAAATACTCACAGTCGTAGTAATCCTCTAGTGATAAAAAATAATTCCTATGGTTATCTTCATCACCTGGTATTTTTACAATTACCTTAAGTCCGTTTCCACTAGGGGATGTGAACACCGCCATACTATGCTTATCTTCTTGGAGTTCCTTACGCTTTTTACTTAAGCTAGAGGCAGTATCAAAATTATCAAAGTCTAAACATATTAATCCACTATGCTTTACCAGTGACGCATCCTTACGTTTGTTAAATTCACCTGAAAAACAAATAGCAGGTAGTCCTTTTTTTAATTCGTTACGTTTAGTTTTATCCTTCGTATTACGAATCTTTTTTATAAGTTCTAATGACTTACCTTCTTTTATTCTCTTAAATATTAGATTTACATCTACAAAGAATGGTGTTGAGGTGTCCTGAATATTTTGAAAAATAGTTATTTTGTGTGTGTGTTTTTCCATTTTATTCCACTTGTATTAGTTGTATTCCACTTGTATTCCACTTATATTCCACTTACGAGAGTCTTAACTTATTGATTATCAGATCGGTGACAGATATGACACTTATTTTCTTACGTATATAAGAAAAAATAATATATATAGTAATATAATATATATAGTAATAGGGGGCTGTTTTTTTGTATTATACGACACACCCCCTATACATTGGCAAAAGATCTAGAAGGGTAGATCAGGTGTAGACTCTTCTTTCTGCTCATCCTTTTGAGCCAACTCCACATTGCCATCTGTCCACACTACCTTACCATTACCTACGTAATTTTTCTTTTCGTCACGTTCTCTTTCTTCTTTAGACTGTGTTTCATACACGCCTACATTCTGACCATACTTATTCGTATTATCATTTATAGAAACGGTGATGTTCAAGTACTTGCCATCCTTTAGTTTCTGTTTTTTAATCTTTGTCACATCAAGTGACGCACTAACTAATGTTGCCATAGTTTTAAATTTTAAAGTGTTTTGTTAATAAAAAATTGATCTATATCTTCCGTGGGACTTTCCCCGAAAAATGTGTTATATACCTCAAGGGCACGCATAACCTTTTCTCTACCTGAATCCAGGAACTGCTCAGAGCAATCGTACATTCCCATACGACATGATCCTTTCTCTATTGCTATAAATATTACAGGTTTTTCAAATAATTGTTCATATATCCACGCCTGGCTGTCATAGTTGTAACGCTTTGCGGATCGATGAAAATCATCTATCCTACTGGTTGTTTTTAAATCTACGACCAGGTCACCCCTAACTATATCTGCCTTACCCTTCCACAGCTGACCACCAATCTTACCTATCGCAGGCTCCTCAAATACATTACCTTTATCATAAATAATCTCACTAAGCACTACATTTCGTTTTAGCTCCAATGACATTTGATTTAATTCCTCTGTTTCCTTAGATAGTAGTAATATATCCTCTCCAGTGTCACTGATCATGTCCTTGTATATCTTAGCGGTTCTTGATGATGCACTACATACATGAAAGTCTTTCAGTTTTTCAGGCTCAAGCATAGCGGTGTGAAAATAATTTCCCTTCAGCATTTCAGTTGATGGTTTACTTTTCTTTCTAAACATACGTGGATTATTTAGTAATGTAAATATATCTGAATTAGACAAAAACTTCTTACCAAACTTTCCGTAGTAATTCTTATCACTACGAAGTTTATCTATAAAATCATTGCTTAATTTACTTAACTCTTTTTCCATTACTAATTACTTTTTTTAATTCGTTTTTTACTTCTGGCGTTACCTTATATTTTACGCTCAAGTTTTTTACAATCTTAGTAATTCCTAGTTGTTTATTTTCTGACACGTAGTGTAGAACCTTTTCCCAGTTACCATCTCCAATATCCAGGGTGTAGTGTTTATGTTTTACTACCTCTTGTTTTTCAGATGATGGTAAGTCCTCACCTGCGTATATGTAGTGACCTAATCCAAACATAGCTAAGTTTTTAACCAGGCATCTCATTATCGCTGTATTAATATCAAACATAGTAGCTGACTCACACGTTTTCACACCATACCTAGTCTTATAGTCATATGGTCTGTCTTTCATTGCCTTGTTAGAGTTATCCATCACTGGTAAATGCATAGGAATTGTTTCGTTATTAATTGTAACACATGTGGACACCATGTAACCCAGGTCTGGATCATACAGATATGGTCTTCCATCGTACTCTGTTACCATATAACTAGCATCTGGATAATAACTCTTTACTATCCCCCAGGCCCAGGCCCAGGATAAGTATGTTAGGTTGTTCTTTTTTTCTACCTTATCATTTACATTGATAGCAGATAGCGTTTCAAATGTTGTCTTTTCTTTTTTCATTTTATTTTATTTTACTATAGTGATTATGTATTTTATTTATTATATTTTTTCTCCTCACCTTACACTTTTTTAGTAGATCATCTCTACCAGTATCCATGTAGTAACGTATGGAATCGTTTAAATCATCTAGCTTCATCTCCAGATAGTCTATACTTAATATGTGAGTACCTTTTAAGAAACCATTTCTTACAAATGTTAGTTCCTCTCTGAGTCCAATTTTTTTATAGAAATCAGAGGTTCCCCTCACATTATATATTACCACATCACCATCATTCATTTTCTCTATCTTATATCCATTGACAATATAAAATTCAGAGTATGTTGTAGAACATTTTCCAGTTATTTGTTGAGTCATGAGATGATCCCATACGTTATTTAGATTGTTCATACCGTACTGTTCTTTAGCTGTTTGTGTTGTGAAATTTTGTGCTAAGTATTCCTGTTCTTGGAGAAATAAATCCTTTGTTCGTCCCATTTTTTGTGTGTTGTGTGTTGGCTAATTTACTGAATATACAGATCATCTCCAACTACAATTTTAAATTTATTTATATCATATCCGTAGTCTACCAGGTAGTTAGATAACCTATCGTAGTACTCTTTATTTGTTCTACCACCAGTACATATTGGGCCAGATATTTTTGATCCATCGTACCTTAATTCTGAATCAATCATTACGCCCTCAACACCTACTTCTAGCAGTACCTTGTACTTTAGTTTACGCATAAATTTTTGTATGTTTGGACTTAGTATATCTTTGGATATTATTTTTTCTATCTCATTTATAACTTCCATCATTCCAAAACCTATGTTACGCATTGATTCATTTTTTTTGTTGGTATATGAATTAGCTTTTTCTTTTAATTCAATTAGTTTTTCGGATATCTCTTTCATTTATATTTAATTTTTTAGTTAATGTTTTGTTCCACAATTCAGTAGTATTTTTTACATTATGGTTTTTCAGCTCTTGCTTCAGCCACTTGTCAGAATAGTAGGTTATAAAATCAAATTTATCTTTCATTGTAATTTTTAACTTTTGTAATACGACCTTGATTACCAATCCCATCCATGTCGATCATGTCATTTATTTTTTTAATACGTGGATAGTTTTCTTTCTCTTGTTTCTTACCATTATAAACTATATTCCATACAAGAAATATAACATATATAATAAATATGGCAAAACCTATTATGAACATTGATAAACTCATAACTTCTTGATTTGGTTTATAGCTATACTAAATAGCAGTATTGTTCCTGGCCAATGTGCTGAGTATATCGCCTCTTCTGTATTCCCTAATAATCCTAAGACTACTGAATACAGCATACAAATAAATGCTATAATAACTGGATAATATTTATTAATAAATTTTTTCATAGTTTATAATTTAATCGTTAGAGGTTTCAATTATTTCTACCGTTTTTTTCTGCATATTATTTACTAGATCATCAAAGTATTCTTTAGCTACATCTTCCTTAGAACTAAGACTACCAGGAACAAAGTCATAAATATCAGCCACATCATCTAGTGCTTCAGTATAATAAATTGTTTCTTCTCCTATCGTAGTTTGATTTACCTCTTTTACAAATCTAAATCTTGGTCTGCTGTTATCTTTCATAATTTTATTTCTTTATTGTTTTCTAAATCGTAAATTGCTAATTGTTTTCTCATGTTGCCTAGTTGTATTGCACCACCTAGACTAATATCGTCCTTGCTGTGTATCTCTGCAACATCCAGGTAGTACTTACCCTCATTCTTCCATCCACCTAACACCGTCATTTCTTCCATTAGTTCGGCAATGTTTTCTACAATGAACTGTCGTATCTGTGCATCTGTAGGTAATTCATCGTACACTCTTTCTGTATGTTTTGTTGTGGCGATGCTATATAAAGGTAGCCCTGAAACATCACCTATTCTCATGCTCCAGGAGAATCCTCCCTTTGCTAGTTCTGGTCGTAAGTCATATAAGTTTTTCATAGTCTTTAATTTTTTTATTGCACTAAAAGTGATCTATTTTAAAATGTAAATATTCTAATTAGTATAAGTGATAATCCAGTCATACTTGCCATTATGCCAGTCGCTAGTGCTAGGCAGATTAGGTCTTCCTTAATTTTGATAATTGTTTGTTTCATAGTTGTTTGTTTTATTGGTTTATATTGCTATACGTTAGTTTGTTTAAAAAGTTACATTTATGTAAACTTTTCGACTAACTGTTTATTTTTATCGATTAACTGTCATTCTGAGTCTATATCACAAGACTTACTCTCTTGATGATTGTGAACAACCATTATCTGTTCATCTGTACTGTCATCTATGTAGTACTCATAATCTCC
>CERH01006604.1_pt1 | contig 37038 bp, 46 predicted proteins | sample 530991 | NCBI WGS metagenome assembly CERH01 (sample SAMEA2621191, study PRJEB7988) | marine metagenome | biome: marine biome (ENVO:00000447); feature: mesopelagic zone (ENVO:00000213); material: "saline water (ENVO:00002010), including plankton (ENVO:xxxxxxxx)" | depth 800 m | reverse complement strand
AGTGGCGGTGGAGCAGTTACTGATTATGCGTTAATTCGTGTAACAGCAGTAGGAGCTCAAGCTGCTAAAGACTTATCAGGTGGTGGTGGCTCAGCAAGTGCAGAAGTTAAATTAGTTACAGGTAAAATTTTAAGATTACCTGATGTAGTTGAATTAGCTTCATTTTCTTCAAATGCTCCAGATTGTGTAGTATATAATGAAGATATTGCTGAATCTCTAGAAGCAAAACGTTCTTATGTCGTAGGTAATTCTTACGGAGAGGGTTCTTCTTTAACTGGAGAAAGCTACAAAGATAATCCATATTCAACAGGTTTTGGACAAACACAAATCTTTAGAACTGAGTTTGGTATGACCAATACAGCTAGAGCTACAGCTCTTAAGTATGAACCAAATGAATGGGCTAGAACCTGGAGAGAAAAACTAATTGAACACAAGTGGGAAATTGAACACGCTGGTTTATTTAGTACTCAAGCTTCAGTAGATAGTGTAGCTCATACACAAGGTGCTATTGATTATGTCCTTAACTATGGTAACATTTTTGACTTAACACTTGCAACTAAGACAATTGATGACTTCTTGCAAGATATGTCTCGTTATCAAGACCCAAGATACAACCAAGACCAAGCTACAGTTTACATGTGTAGTACTGCAGTTTACACTTGGTTCCACAAAATTGGTGGGTTCTTTAAGAACAATATTGGAATTGGTCAAACTAATGCTGGTGCTTCAAATGCTGGAAATCAAGCATTATTTGGCGCAGACCTAGCCATTACAGGTAGAAAGAAAGTAATGGGACTAGATGTAACTGAAGTCAGTACTGTTTATGGTAGCATGAATCTTGCAAGATGTGTTGCTTTAGATAGTACCGATGTTAAGATTCTAGCTTTAAACATGAACAACGTAGCTTACAGACCATTAGTTGGTAATGGAGTTAATAGAGATACTGCGGTATACGTAGGAGTTCAAAATCTTGAAAACACAGGTGTTGACAAGAGAGTAGACATCATATTAACAGAAGCTGGTTTTGAATTTATGATGCCAGAATCACACGCTATTTGGAAATAATAGCTAAATTGTAGATGGTCCCCTGAGGTTCTTTACCTCCTTTCTCCCTTGGGGGATTCATCTGCGTTAGGATATAATTATGAAATTGTGGGAAAAAGTAAATAATATTACTGGGAATAACTCAAAAGCAAGATTTTTAATTGAGTATATTAATGCTGGTTCTAAGTTTCTTATGTCATCATTGCCTGAAAAATGGTTATGGACTATTGCTACTGAAACTGAAATAAGTGGATGGAGTAGCGCAGGAGTAAGTTTGATAGGTGCTGGTTCTGATGTAGCATATGATAAGATATTAGCAGTTTATAGATACCAAGGTACTAAACGTAGAATAGCTAAAGAAATACCAGATAAATTTATACACTCAACTGATGAATCTGATAGTCTTTCATTGCCAACAAAAATGTTTCCAGTTTTTTATAAACTAAATGGTAAGATATTTATTAAACCAGACCCTGATTATAATTTATCAAGTTCACAACAAACTTACACACCAGTAGGGGGTAGCTCTACAAATGTAGGAGCTTCAAGCGGAGACAAAGGAGTAGTAGTTTATTCAGCACCCCCAATTATTGATGAAAATACCGAAAATTGGGTATTATCAGAATATGAAAATGTTACATTACATTATGCAGCTTCACTAGATATGTTAAGACTAGCTAGTGTATCTGATGCTGAAAAAATATTAGAAGGTGGTTATGCTAGTGTAGATGCTACAAGCAAAACAAGTTTAAGTGCTATACACTGGTTAGAAGATGAAGACCCTGAAATGGCTAATGCAGTTATTCAAGTATCTCAGGGGGATTTAAGTTTGGCTAATCAAAGATTACAACAAGCACTTGCATTTTATCAAAGAGCAGTTGCTGAATTACGTTCTATAACTGGAGCATTAGCAGTTCCTGAACAACAACAACAATCACAACGTAAAGAACAAGGAATGACCACATAATGAAAATTTTAGAAGTAATGGAACGAGCAAATACACGTGATACTAATCTAGTAATTGCGTATATTAAAGATGCAATATTAGAAATACAATCTAACAATGAATTAGATACTGATGTTAGCAAACAAAACATTGTAGAAAATACAAGAGATTACACGCTACCAGCAGGTATGATTGCATTAAAAAGTGTTAGTATATTAGATACTGAAGATGATAATAAATATAAAGCAATTAGAAGATTGCAACATGACCCATTAGTTACTGAGGATACAAACCCATGAGCTACGATACAGATAGAACATATGTTTACATATACAGTGGTAAAAAAATTAGACTATATAAAATAGTACGTAGTTCTGGTAGAATTATTGATAATCAAGGTAGAGTAACTGGTGGATTATTAGATGAAATTATATATCCAGATGAAAGTATTACAAATGGATTACGTATTGAGTTTACAAAGATAGTAGAACCTTTTGTTGTAGAAGACCCAGAAACAACCTCTTCGCTAACAGAAGATAGTAACCCTAGTGAATCATCACACTTAAATTTAAATAGAGTATTATCACTTGCTGTGGTTTGTTACGTAAAAGCACAATTAGCTGAGCGTATGGGTAATATGCAATTAAAAGAATACTATATGAAAGAATTTTATAAGAAAGTAGCAGATAACGAAAGTAATAAAAATAAAGTATTTATGGCTAGTCCAATAAAAACTTTTGCAGTTAAATAATAGGAGAAGAACATGGCAAACCCAAAAGGCATAAATGATTATATGATACAAGAAAGTGTTGCACCATATATTAGCGCAGTTGTAGCAACAACTAATGAGCAAGATACATGTAGAGCAATATACGTAAAAGTCGCTGGTAATTACGATTTAACAGTAAACGGCGTAGATGTAACATTTACAGGATTGTTAGCTGGACATATATATAAGATTGCAGCTAGTAAATCAAGTTCAGCAAATGTAATATTTTTATATTAGGAGTAGAAAATGATTTCAGCTAATCAATATCAAGATATAGAATTGCAACAAAATGCAGATTTTACTAATGTAATAACATTAGATAGTTCGCATACTATGACTAGTAATATGAAGTATGCAGCTGTTATTGTAAAAGATTATAATCATAGCTCATTTACTGGACCAGGTAAGAGTCAAGGTACTGATGGAACAGCAGCTTCTAATGATGTTTGGGCATCAGGAAGTCAAAATGAAGTACACTTTGATGTAGTTGCTGATAGAAGTTCTGGTACAATAACTCTTACATTACCAGCTGAAGCTATACAATATTTTGATGATAATTTTACAGGTTACTGGGATTTAGTAGAAAAAGATGACCAAGCACAAGACGCTTGGGTAAGGCACATACAAGGAGATGTAGTAATTTCTAAGGGTGCAACTAAGTTAACACATACATTTACAGCATCAGTAGCATAATGGGTATAACAGCAAAAGTAACTACAAATCCAGAAGTAAAAACTTCATTACAAAATAATAGTGTATCAAAAACTGTAGGCATTCAAAGAGCAAGTAAAGTTCAAGATAGCTTTAGTATTGATGCAAGTGAAATACCTGTAAGTTTAGATAATAGTACTGCTACAAATGTAAGAGATGCTTTGAATGGAGTAGCTACATTAGATGCTACACAAACTTATACTAATAAAACAATTGATGCTGATAATAATACTATTTCTAATTTAGAAGTAGATAACATAAAAGGAGCAACACTAGTTGTTGAAAGTGAAGGAATTTCTTCAAATGATAATGATGCAACATTACCAACTTCAGCAGCAGTAAAAGATTTTGCAGAAACGAGGGGAATAGACGGAGGAGCATTTTAACGTCAATAGGAGAAAATAATGGCAAATGTAATACAAATCAAACGTAATTCTCATTCAAGTACTTCGGCACCAAGTACTTCGAATATTACGTATGGTGAATTAGGATATAATAACAATAATGGTGCTGGTGGTAAACTTTACATAGGTGGTAAAGCTTCAGATGGTTCTGCTCAAGTAGAAGATATACAAGCAAATATTATTGCTGCAATACCAAAAGCTGATGATGATGGTAGTACATTTGGTGTAGCGGCGTTTGATAATGCTGATTTTGATGCAACAAATGGTGTAGTTAGCTTAGCTACAACATCCACAGCTGCTGAATTAAATATACTAGATGGTGCTACATTAGATACTACTGAATTAAATAAACTAGATGGAGTTACTGCTACTACAGCTGAACTTAATTATGTTGATACAACAGCTGGTACTGCAGTAGCAAGTAAAGCTCTTGTAGTAGATTCAAATAAAGATATTACTGGAATTAGAAACGTAACTACAACTGGCAATGTTGCCGTAGGTGGTGATTTAACTGTAAGTGGAACAACTACAACAGTAAATTCTACTGTAGTTGAAGTAGGAGATATAGCTATAGCACTAGCTAAAGATAATTCTGGAGATGTTTCAGATATAGGATTTTATGGTAAATATGTATCTTCTGGAACAAAATATGCTGGATTATTTAGAGATGCAACAGATGGTGTTTTTAAATTTTATGATAGTTTAACATTAGAACCAAATGAAGGGACTGGAGTAGTTAGTGTTGGTTCTAATGGTTATTCATTGGGAGATTTAAGTACAAATCTTGTATCTTCTAATATTGATTGCGGTACATTCTAAGGAGTTAGATGTCAAATACGATTAAAATAAAAAGAGGTACTAACCTCTCAAATGCTGGTACACCAGCTGCGGGTGAGTTAATATATAAAACTGACACTAATGCATTATATGTTGGTGATGGTTCTACTGCAGCTACTGGTTTAACACCTATTGGTGGTAGTGCTACAATTAACAATTCAAACTGGTCTGGTACTGATTTAGCAATAGCTAATGGTGGTACTGGAGCATCTAGTGCTAGTGGTGCAAGAAGTAATTTAGGATTAGGTAGTTTAGCAACAGCAGATAATATAGCTGCAAGTTCAGTTACAAGTGGAGAACTTGCTACTGCTAGAGTAAATTGGGATAGCACAGACAAAACAGTAAGATGGGATAATGGTAGAGGTTATCATGGTAATCCAAGAAGTGTTTCTATGGGATATTCTGGTGGTAACTATGGACAGCTTGGATACAATATAGAATTTACTACAACTTCAAATCAACATACTTATTCATTTAATGATATTGCTACAAGAGTAGATTTGTATGATGGAATAGTAGTTTATACAAGTGTTAGTGGTGGTACTGCTGGTAGTACTATTTCTTGGACTGAATTATTAGAGTGTAGAAATAATACATTTACATTTAAAGGAAGTCAAATACCTACTATGGCTAATGGCTCTAATAATAGAGTTATGACAGCTAATGATGCTTATAGTATCAATGGAGAAGCTAATCTTACTTTTGACGGAAGTACTTTACAAACTGGAAATAGAATACATATGGATGGTTCATCTCCATTTATACGAATACAAGAAAGTGATGTGACAAATACACCAGAATGGTGGGTTGGTGGAGATGGTGGAAACTTTAGTATTAGATTAAATAATAGTGGTGGTTATCCAATGACTATTAATACAGATAGTGATAATGATGCTGTAGACCATGTTTCTTTTGGTTATAACGTTTCAATACCACAAGGTAGTAGATATACTTGGGGAAATAGTCATACTTACATTACTGAAGATGCTGATGATAGATTAAGATTCTTTGTTGGTGGTGCTGAGTTTATGAGATTTACTGAAAGTAGCTCAGATACAATTCTATTATATCATAACACAGGTATAGGAACTACCACACCCGATACAAGATTAGATGTTACAGCAAGTGGTGTAAATGGAGTGGTAATAAATCAAGATGGAAGTAATGCAGATATATCATCAAGATTATTTTTTAAAGAACAAAATTCTACTATTACATTATATAATATTGGAGATACTTTTAGTTTTAGAACTGGAGCAACAATAAATAGTACAAGTGGAACAGAAAGATTTCAAATTAATTCAAGTGGTAATGTAATTAGTGGTAACGCATCTAATCCTTCTATAGAAATAAGAAATACTGGTTCAAGTGCAGGTAATGGTTCAAGTTTAATATTTGGTCATAATCAAGGTGGTGATACTACGCAAGTAGCAAGAATAGAAAGTCATTTATTAGATGGAAGTTCTAATAGAGCTGGTAATCTAGAGTTTTGGACATCAAGAGCTGGTACTCCAGAACTTGGTATGCAATTACAAAGTAATAATTATTTAAGATTGTATCAACAAGGTGATACAAGTGATTATGCAGAATTTTATGTAACTGATGATAGAGTAAATTATCATAATGCTCATGGTAGTGGACATAAATTTTTTACTGACCATGGAAATATAGACATTGGTCCAATGAATACTGGTGGATGTCACATTTATACAGATAGGACACAATTCTTTTTTAACAAAAGATTAACAATAGGTGTAACAGCTGGAGAAGCTATTGTTCAAGGTTATGGAGATTATGATGTACAAATTAGAAGAGCACAAGGAACTGCTGATAGAATTGTAATAGAAGCAGACCAACATAGTCATTATGTAAATTCAACAAAAAGATTAGAAACAAAATCTGATGGTATTTATGTAAATGGTATTAGTAAAGCAAGTAGTTACTTCCAAGCAGAAAGTCCAGGAACTTTATTAAGATTATACAATAGTAGTTGGGGTAATGCAACTACGCACGATGTTTTATATAATTCTTATTCTAGTAATTTTGGAGATGCTGTATACTTAAAAGCAAGTGGTAATACCACCACTAACCATGGAATTATAGTAGTAGCAGATAGTTATATTTTTATGGGTAGAGATAACCTTACTACTGGTGCTTTGGATAATTCAGCAACTGCACCTATAAGTGATGTATACTGTAGAATAGATACAAGTGGTAATGCATTATTTGATGGTGATGTAGTAGCATTTTCTTCAACTATTGCATCTGATAAAAGATTAAAAGAAAACGTAAAAGATTTAAATTATGGATTAAAGGATGTGTTAAATATCAGACCAGTATCATTTGATTGGAAAGAAAAAAGAAATGCACAACATGATATTGGTGTTATAGCACAAGAGATAGAAAAAATTATACCAGAAGTAGTAGAAGAAGTAGATACATTAAATAGTGAAGATACTCATAAAACTGTAGACTATGCTAAACTTACTTCTGTATTAATAAAAGCAGTACAAGAACAACAACAACAAATAAACGAACTTAAGGAGAAGTTAAATGTCTAAAGTAATAGGTGCAGCAGAAGCTGTAGAATCAACAAAAATGGTTGAAATTAAACACACAAGACTTATGAAGGATGCAGAAGGCAACGATGTAACTGTAGTAGATTATTCTGAAACTATATCAGTAGATGAAGCTATATTACAAGCAGAAGAAAGAAAAGCATCTTTAGAAGCAAGCTTAGCAGATGCAGATAAAGAGCTTGAAGATTTAGAAGCTATTAGAGACGCTGAATAATGATTGGTTATTTAATTAAATTAATTAATCGTATAAAGGGAAGATAGTGGCAGGTCCAGCAGTAGGTACAAGTAATGTAGGAATAAGAGCAATAGGTAGTGCTATTGGTGAAGCTACTAATGTAAACGAAACTTCTAATTTAAGTTTAGCAAGTTTACTTAGTGGTGATAGTCATGGTGGTATACAAAATACTTTTCCTAATAACGATGATAGTGGACCTGCAGATACATTTAATAGGATTGGTGGAACTAATAACCCATTACAAAGTACATCATTGGATAACCCTGGTGCTAGCATTATGAATAATTTAAAGACTGCACCATTTCACATGAGTCATACATTTGGTGGACAACACGCTGACATAGGTGGTGGAGGTGGTCCAATAGGACAACTTTGTATACATGATACTATATTTGTAAATACTCCAGATGGTATGAAAAGTGTTTATGATTTAGATAATGGAGATATTATTTATTCTTATAATTTTGAAACACAAAGTATAGAAGAAGTACCAATATTAAATACGTATTTTGTACCACATAAAAATTTAATTAAAGTTATATATGGTGATTCAGAATATATAATAGTAACAAGAGACCACCCTATATATTTATCAGATGGTTCTATGGCTAGTTATAGACCACAAAGAACAAAAGATTTATATAATTTAGATGCAAGTCAATTACAAATAGGTAATACTATACAAATGATTGATGGTATAAAAACAATAGAAAAATTTGAGTATATGAATGATAAAGATACTACATATACGATATTAACAAAAAACAATAACTTTTATGCAGGGAATGTATTAGTCCATTCAGAACTTGAATAAGTGTTATTTATTGAATAAATTAAAGAACTATTAATAGTAAATAAGGAGAAATAATGGCTAAAGAAAAAGTAGAGCAACAAGAACCATTGAATTTAGAGGATACTCTAAAATCTATTGAAGCTCAAATAGCTGAATTACGTGGTATGTATAACTATATTGCTGGTTTGAAAGAACAAGGATTTAAAGTAATACCACCTCTTCCAAAAGAAGAAAAATAGAGAGGGAGGGGGAGCAATCCCCCTTACTTTAATTATAAATAATAGGGGAATACAATGGAAGTCGGTAAAGACACTAAATTTACATTATCTATAGAAACTGCAATAAGTATAATTGTAACTATTGGTATGATTATAGGTATGTGGTTTACTCTTCAAGCAGATATTGAAGAAGCTAAACTATTACCAGAACCAGAAGTATCACGCATGGAGTATGATTTAAAAGACCAAATGATTCGTGATTCAATATTAAATACTGAAGGCAAAGTAGATAAACTTGAAGAAAAGGTAGATGACATTAAAGAAGATACTAAAATGATTCAAGAAACCCTGATAAACATGAATAATAACTAATGAGGTTTACAGATGAACAACAAATTTATATCATACTTGGTATTAACGCTCTGCTTGTCACTATCTTGGTTGCGCTCACAATCAGTCAACTTAGATAACTTTCAAGAAATACAAGCACTTAATGTGCAAAAATGTGCAGTAATTCAAGTAAACGCATCTTGGAATTTTAAAAATAGAGTAAAGATAGAAAAACTTGCAGACTTGTGTTATGTAGGCGAAATAGATTTAAGTAATAAACAAATTGGTGCAGTAATACAAAAAGAATGGAATATAAAGGTTGTTCCTACTATTATTGTTTTAAAAGAAGGAAAAGAAATTGAAAGATATGAACCTGGTATTAGTATGAGGTTTGATGAGAAAGAGGTATTTGATAAGATTAAAAAGGAAATTCAATAGGAGATAATATGAATATTGTAGTTAGTAAATTACTTACAAGCCTCTTAAGTGAAAAGATTCTAAAAGCTGTATTATTAAAACTTGGTGATTATTTTATTGCTAAGTCTGATAATAAGTTAGACGATGAAATCTGGGCTGAAGTTAAAAAAGCATTGAAATAGGAGGGCAACATGAACTGTGAATGCGGATGTGGATGCTAGTCAATGCCAAAAAAAGAGTATAAAATACTAGGGTTTCATGGTGGTATACATGATAACTCAGATTCCAAAGATATACGTGATATAGATTTACGTGAAGCTGATGGTGTATCTACACATAAAATAGGTAGACTAGTAGGATTAGGAAATAAAGGTAGTGCTATTACAAGTGGTGCTACCGCTGATGTTGAGCCTGGATATGGATTACATTATTTTTCTTCTGATTACGACCATGGTAGTGCTAATAACCCAGATGATTATTTAGCTGTATATGACAAAGCGAACACTAAAGTTCGTTTTTATTATAGAGATAAAGATGGTTCTAGTCCTAGTTTTTTGTCTGATGAAGTAACCTTTGGTGGTGCTATAAAACCTAATTATTATTATGGTGATGGTTTATTACGTATTGGAGATGCTTCTTTTAGTCAAAATAGTAAATGGTTTGGATATATAGACCAATCACTATTCTGGACTGATGATAGGGGTAATACTGCAAATTTACATGATATAACTAAGTGGGATAGCGGCAATCAAAAACTTCGTAAACTTGATGCTTTATCAGGAGCAACTATGAAATTAGTAGATATGGAAAGCGCTAGTCCCGATGCTTCTACTATTAGTTCACAAAAAGGTAGTCTAATTTTAGGGTATAAAACTACTGAAGGTGGAGAATGGAATGGAAACTTTACCTTTGGTGCTACAGCAATTTACCAAGGTAATCAAGAAGGAGAAATATCAATATTCTATAGCGACTTTGTAAATAGAATAGAAGAGTCTATACCTTTGTATAACGAGCAAATTTCTTTTCAAGTATTTATAGGAGCAGGAACTGCTGGTTCTAAACCAACATCTTTGTCTGGTGATAATGTATTTGGAGATAATCGTTTAATTGGATTGAACTTTTACTTCAAAGAACAAGCAGATGATGATTGGATATTTTTAATGCATACAGATTTAAGAGAAGGTGGTAAACATTTTTGGGATATATACGACCCACAAAACGAAACTACCCATGGTAAATGGATAGGTGATAGCGCTGAACAAAACGTTACGCCAAAGTTTTTTGCACAAAAAGAAGGAATACAAATTTATAATGCTATACAACAAAATACAGCTTTGTCGTTTCATGATAAAGATGATGGTACTGGAACTAATTGGATGAATAGTGGAAGTACTTATACTTCTAGTACTGAGGGAAAATCTTATAGTCCAGTATTTTTAAGAGTTAAATTAGATAATAATAATTCAGCTAATGGGTTTGATAATAGGTTTGGATTCTTAAGAGTTTGGGGTGGAGCAGTATCTCCTCTATATGTAGGAGGTGCATCTGGAAGTAAAATTGCATTAAAGACTGGTATATCTGGTACACCAGGAACTACAGTAGATACGTATTATGTGCCTTTAACATTACCAGGACCAGGAACAGATAGAGAGTTTAGAGTACAAGTATTAGATGAGAACTTTAACGTTATAGCAGATAGCGATATACAATATATGACTATTGCTGATAGTGGTTTATCAGCTCCACCTGACTATGATGAAGACCAACAAGAAAGGGAATACTAATGCCTAATTATGCAGTAATGAATCCAGGTAAGTATAGATTAGGAGTTCCTTTTAATTTTCCTCCTCTAGCTAACAAAAGATTAAGACAAGAATATCTTATTAAACAAATCAAGTGGAAAACGTCTGTTTTAATTGGACAAAGGTTGTACCTAGGAAATGTAAAATTAATTGATAAAGACAACAAAGAACGTATTTATAGCGATAGTGTGTTTAAGTCTAGGGCTGGTCAATTTGATACATTTACTATGGATAGAAGAATTGATGTAGCAGTAAACGATGGTGAAGAAATTATTAGACTAGCTACATACGCAGATAGATTATTACAATACAAACAAAACACTTTGTACATTATTAATGCTACAAAGAGTCAAGAGTTTTTAGAAGTAACACATAAACATAAAGGTGTATCTCATCATAATGCTGTATGTGAAACAGATTATGGAGTAGCTTGGTGTAATGAACATGGAGTGTATTTATACAATGGTAGACAAGTAGGTGACTTATTTGTAAAAGAAGGTGTACGTTTTATATCAGAATCTTTATGGAATAGTTTTTATGTAGATGGAGAAACGATGGTAGGTTTTTCTCCTAAATCAAAACAACTAATTATTATGAAATCATTTAAAAACGCTACAAGCAATAGTGGTGATATTTTAGTTTATGATATGATAACAAGTTCTTGGGTAAAAGGAACAGCTAGATTAAACGCTGAAGATAAAACAAATTTAGTGAATATGTGGGATGGTAGTCTAATATATGGATATGAAAATACAACTAATCAAACAACTATTGTTCCTTGGCAATCAAATCCTTCAGAAGCTATAAATAATTTTAATGTGCAATTAAAAGAGTTAAACTTTGGTACACAAGCAAAAAAGAAAGTAATTAAAGTAGAGTTAACTTATAAAGGTGCTAGTGGAGGTAACACAAATGTATTGCCTAAATATTCAGTAGACGGAGGTGGATATACTAATAATTTTGTAGATAGTTCTGGCGCTCAAATAACAAACATAGTAGGTAGTGCTAACTTTACAGTAATAGAATTATACACACAATCTAATGCAAATAATATTAAAACATTTAGTATGAAGTTTGAAGATGTAAGCGGTCAAGATGTATCAGCTGATTTTGAAATAAATGATATGTCAATAATATATAGACAAAAGAGTATTAAATAATGGAACAAGCTGAAAAAAAATTTAGTAAAACAATTTTTAGTAGCGCAGGTGGAAGTAGTGATAGAAGAAGAACAAATCATTATACACAAGCTAGACCTAAGTTTGTAGACGAAGTACCTACACAAGAATCAGGAGTAGAAGGAGATATAGTTTTTTATGAAAATCCTGGTAATTTTAATAAAGTAGAGCAATATCTTAAAAGAAGAGGTGAGTGGATTAATCTGTCTGATGGTAGACCATTAAACGATAGTCCTGTAGTACGTAAATTTGTAAAGGCGAAAGCTGGATAAAACAGTTGAAAGTTATGACTATAAGTAATATATTATATATAAAAACTAGGAAGCATTATGTCTGAAGGAATAAAATCAAGTTTAGAAAAATTAACCCTTAATAAAGGTCAATATAAAGGAATGGGTTATAATATTGCAGGTCAACAAGGTTTATTAAAACTTGGTATTGCTAATCTAAACATGAGAGAACAAGCTAGACAAAACTTTTTAGGATTTACTGGTGCATTTATTAATTATCTAGATAAACTTAATAACTACACTCAAGACAACAAAATTATAGAAGATGGTATAGCTCAAGCTGAAGTAAATCTTGGTCTTAAAGTAAACTATCAAAGAGTAGGTTTTGATGACGTTCTTAAAGGTGATGCAAAAATAAAAGATTTAGGTAAAGAAACTTTTTTATTTGGTAATAAAGAATTTTCAAGAGCACAATTAAAAGCATTAGGTAGAACTGTACAAGAAAATGAAATGGCTATAATGGCTGGTGAAGATGTTGACCCAGTTGATTTAAGTGGTTCTTCTGGATTTACATTTGCACAAGGAGAATCAGAAGTTATAGCTAATAGTTCACCAGACTCTTTAAGACTTGGTATAGCACTAAATGAACAAATAAATGAAGAAGCAGCAAAATATATTTATGAACAACAAGGTGGTATTAAACAATGGTCTACAGCTGCTAAGGTAGTAGAAAACTTATTAAATAAAGACCCTGATTTAGCAGTATATAGTGAAAATAATCAAAGAGTAAATTTAAAAGAAAGATTTACAACATTGCGTGATACTATAAATAATGATTTAAATAGTGACGTTGTTAAAAGAAAAGCAAATCAAGAGTTGCAACAAATTTATAGCCAGATAAGTCAAAAATATAGTTGGGATGAAATTAAAGGTGAAATAGCACAGGCTGAATCTGGTGATAATCCTTATGCTATAAATGTTAATGAAAAAGGTAGAGGTTTTGATATAGGTAAATATCAAATTAATAGTAGATATATAGTTGGTGGAGAAGGAAGTTATGAATTAAACGCAGATGGAACACCTTCACAAATGTTTGCAGATATAAAACAAATACTAGATAAAGGTTTAGTTGGTGTTGAAGTAGAACAAAAAAATTCTTATACAGGAAAAAAACCTGGATTTGATATGGGTGATGTATTTGGTAAAGATTCTATATTTAACAAAGAAGATGAAATAGATTATGGATTTGAAGATAAAAATATTTATGAAACATTATACGACAATAATTTAATAGATGAAAATTGGAATATGTATGATTATAACTTGGAGAACAAATAATGTCACCATATGAAATAGCAATGCTTGGTACACAAGCTGTAAGTTTATTAAGTGGTGCTAATAATATAGCAGCACAAAATAGAATGACTGTTGGTATGAATAATATATCATTAGGTTATTTACAAGACCAACTAGAACAATTACCTGAGATGACTCAGTTAGCTAAAGAAGCATCTAGAGATAAAATGCAAGATAGCATGGATATACTTGGTATGGGTGCTGGTATACAATGGGATAAAGTAAACATGAGTATGGATGCTATGATGGATAGCAATAAATTTGCTAACTATGGTCAATTAGATTCTAGATTAGATTTAATTACAAAACAACAACAAGATAAATTTCAATCACAAGTAGAGCAACTACGTAGAAGAAGCAACTTAGAAATAGCACAAGCTGAATCATTTCAAATAGCAGAAGAAGCAAGATTAGAAAACCAACGTAAATTATTAAAAAAACAAAATCAATATGCTAGAAGAAGAGATACAATGTTTGAAGCTCTATTCAGATAGGAGATATTATGGCAGTACAATATGCAAATATAATTAACTCTTTAAGTATGATGCTTGAGTCAAGAGCAAGAAGAGAACAAGCTGAAGAACAAGCTGCGTTACAAGGGCTAAGAATAGCACAACAAGACAAGCAGTTTCAACAAGAGTATGCTTTAAAGCAACAACAGTTTCAACAACAACAACAAGAATTTTTTATACAGCAAGGTGAATTACTTCGTGGACAAGCAGAAAAATATGCTATGGAAGAAGGTCTTGGATTAGCACAAGCTGAGTTTGCTCCGTTAGTAGAAGGTTATTTAGAAAAGAAAGATGATAAGTTTGAATTACGTGGTTTAAAAAATGATGGTAAAAGTGATTTTTCTAAAGAGTTGGTTAGACTATATGGAATGTCAAACGAAGATTCAATAGAACTTGTAAGTCAATTATCATCATTATATATGAATGAATCTCCTACTGTGCAAGTAATTGAAAGAACAGTTGATAATTGGGAAAGACTTACTAAAACTACGTTACAAAACGCACAAAATTTTAGATTGTACAGACAAAGATATAGAGAGTTAGGAGAAGAAATTAACGACATACAAACTGGAGACTATAAGTTTGATACTAACTATTCTATATTACCAGAAGGTCAAGACTTTATACCTAGTGAATCTGCTGAAGCAATTTTACCCTCAGCTAATTTAGCAACAAATGATGTTGTTAATGCTTTAAATAATGCACCAGGTAATAATCAAAAAGAAAAATTAACTTATGTTTTAGATGAAATGTATAGAAATGTTGATGGAGTAGATGCTACATGGAATGCTTATCAACAAAATTATGTAAAAGAAGATGATATAAAAAATCTATACGATTTGTCAAAAGCAAAAAAACATAACAAAAAATTAGTAAAAGATGAAATAGCGTTAAATATTAATCAAATGAAACTAATTGATGATAGACTAGAAAAACTTGAATTTGGTGGACCAGATAAACAAAGTAGAGAAGAATTATTAGCAACAAAAAAACTATATGAATATGCAAACGAATTAAATAATTTAGAGTTGCTAGAATTAAGTAATGAAATAGCAAATATAAGCCCTAGACTTACTGAAAAGAATGTAAAACAAACATTTGAACGAATAAGTATGTCTGGTTCATTTTAATTAACATATGCCAAAACTAATTGACAATAACAATCAAACCCTAGAACAGGGTCTACAAAGAAGACTAGACGAAAACTTGTCTGGTATAAATACATCTACATTACCATCATTATCTCAACAAATGAGAGCAATCAATCCTCAAATAGTAGAATCAGATAAAAATATGTTTGAACGTATTGGTACTGGTTTATTTGAATTTGGTAGTGAAGCTGCTGAAAGTCTTATAGACACAGCTTTATTTGGTGCACCAAGTGCATTTGGTCTTTATGAACCTGGAGAAGATGTAGATACTGTTGCTGAAAAAGTAGGACAAGCTGTTGGTGGTGCAGCAGGGTTTTTAGTTCCATTTGGAATAGTAAGAGGCGGATTAAATATGGTAGGTAGAGGTTTAGCTGGTGCTAAATCAGCTCCTAAGTTAGCAAAAACAATGGATGACCAAGCCAAAGAAGTATTTAAAAAATATAGTGATGATGTATTGTCTTTTGATAATGAACTTTCGGCATTTTATAAATCACCAATGAAAGGATTACAAGACCAAGTATTTGCTGGTACTACTAAAAAAATAGCTAACTTTGATAGAACATTTAAATCTATTAGAGATAAAGATGACTTTGTACAAAAAATTACAGATAATGCTGGTAAGTATTTAACTGAACAAGCAGATGAACTAGGGTTTAAACTAGCTAATAAAAGTAAACTACTAGATGAATTAGGTGAAGTAATATCTACAAATCTTGCAGCAGCTAATAACCAACCTATTAATGGTATGCAAACATATTTAGCTTCTAAGTTTGGTAGCGGTTTAAAAGGTTCATTTATGAGTCATGTAGTAGAAGAAGCATTATTGTTTGCTGGTGCTGAAAATTTAATGGTAGCTGTAGATGCAATGGCAGGAGATGCAACACTTGAAGACTTTGCAGGAACTTCTAAACACGCATTAATATTAGGTTCTATTTTAGGTGGTGTAAGATTTATACCAGGTGGAGTAGCAGGTGGTATAGGAGGCATAAAGAAAGGTCCTGAACGTATTGCTCGTATTATGGCTGGTAGTAGAAACTATACTAAAAGTTTAAATCCATCTATAGAATCAGCACAACAAGGTATACTTTCACAATATCAATACTTTACTGGTTTAACTGGTACAAATATTGTATCAGGTACCAATGTAAGAAAGTTATTAAATGATAAAGCATTAGACATATTAGACGATGTTCCTAAAGTAAACGCAGCTAGAAGAGCTAAGCTTCAAACACAAGATGTATCAAGAGAAACATTAGAAAGAATTGTAATGAGTCCTGAGTCTACACCTGAGCAAAAACAAGCAGCAGCTGAAATAATGCAAGATGGTTTGCAGTTCTTATCTTCTCATATTAATAGAGAATGGAGAGAAGGTATGTTAAGAACATGGGGAGCTGATATTGTAGGTAGTAGTCCTCGTATGTTAATTGGTGGTATTGCTATGTCTGGTGGACCAACAATGTTATTAAGCGAAGATGTGCCATTAGAAGATAAATTAATTGGATTTTTTATGGGTGCGTTTATTACTAAAGGTGGTAAAAAACTAGAATGGAGAAGTGGAGAAAAATATAATGAAGTTAATCAACTAGGTAAAGACCCTAAAACAATTGATAGTAGATTAATTGAACAAGAACACGCACTCAAAGCATTAGGTACTAGTATGGAGGGAAATCCTGCATATAAAATACTAATGGAAAAAGCATTTAAAGCTAATTCAGATGGTGGTCGTTTCTTAAACAATCAAGTACAACCAAAGACTGATGAGTTTGTAATTAAACTAGATAACCCAGAAGCATTTCAAGTACGTTCACAAACACCAATTACATCTACTAATGCGGTAGCAAGTAAGAGTGGATACAAACCAGTGTATGATGCATATATTGCATTAGGTGAATCTAAAACCTTGTTAACTGAAGGTAATAGATATAAAGACTGGAGTGAGTTAAGTAAAAAAGAAAAAGATAATTTTATTAAAAGAGTAGAACAAGAAGGAATTAGTACACCTGAGCAGATGATTGAATACTCTAGTGAAATTAAAACAGAAAGTTTTGCTGATATAGAAAGAGAATTAGCACAAACCTATGAACGTTTACAAGCAACTATAATAGGTAGAAGAGAGGTTCCTCAAATACAAGATATATCTATAGAAAATATATCAGGTAGAATAGATACTGAACTAGCTCAAGCTATAAAAGAATATAATGCATTGGGTACTATATTAAAAGGTTCAGGAAACTATGAGGTAAATCCAAGAGCGTTTGCTATTACAAGTAGTAAAGATGTACAACAATCATTTAAAGAAACTTATCAAAACTCTTTAGAAGGTTTTAACAAATATATGTCAGAACAACATAACGTACAAAATTCAGTAGAGTTTTCTGATAGTGTATTGCGTTCAGCTTTAGATTTAAATAGAATTAATATTAATGTTATAAAAGCAGCAGCAAATAAAAAAGGTGAAGGTATTTTAGATGTATTTAAAACTAATGTTGATTTTACAAATACATTTAGAATGTCTGAAAGAAACCCTGTTATAGCTGCAAAGATTCTAGTAAAAGGAAATAAAACACTAGAAAAGAAAATGAATGCTATTTTAGATGTAGTAAGCAAATTTGGCGATAGTTATGATACACTTTTTTCTAATGAAAGTGCATCTGTAAAAACAATAGATTCTAGACAAGCAAGAAATGTATTACAAATTTTGAAAGATAAAGGTATTATGGCTTTTGCTTCACCAGCTGATTATAGTATTGCTATGCCTATAAATGCTATGGGTAGATTAATTACGAGCAAGTATATCAGAAACTTATTGATTAATGGTACGGATAATACTGGTAGACTATTAACGCAAACAGATAGAAATACTATACAAGTAGGTATGGACCATGGTATTATTGGCTCTAATTTACAATATAGACCCGTTACAGAAGCAATGTTTAAAGTAGTTGAATCTGGTGTATTAAATAAAATTACTAAAGATAATAATTTTTCAGCTATTGAATCATTTGTTGGAGCAAGTAATGCAGAAACAGCAGTAATAAAACAAACACTACAAGAAGTAAAACAGGTAGTAGGAGATACTCCTGGCTCTATATTTAGATTTAATGAGATATTTGAAAATACTGTTAAGATGATTGATGATACATTTGGTAAGTATGTAAAAGGAGCAGATGGTAAAGGTGTTTTAAATAGAAGTTTAGAACTAACAAGTGGTGGTGATTTTATACAAGTCAATCAATTAGCACAACGTTTGAACTTAATTAAAAACAATATGATTACTGAAGATGTGAGATTATTTTTAAATGATATATATCAAGTAGATAGAGTAGAGTTTGCTGGTACAAAAAAAGCAATGAAATCATTAATGAATATGATGACATTTAGTAAAAATCCTATCAAGCTATATGAATCTGCAATCAAATATGATTTATATGATACACAAACAAGGTCTTGGAAAACAGATAAACTAAGTGAAACTCAGGTTGAAGCTCGTTTAAAAGAAATGAGAGACAACAAAATTATAGACTTTGTAGATACTGAAAAAGCAGTAAGTGAAATTAAAGAACAAGGTGAGTTTTTTCCTAAAGACTTTACAGAACAAAATAAAATTAAATTAGGAGAAGTACTTAATACTTATGCTTTACCTGTAAATAGTAAGTTTAGAGCAAATGATTTATTAGCAGAACAACCTTTAAAAAAGATACAAGAAGTATACAATACCCCTGAGTATAAAAACAATTTTAATAAATTTAGTGAAGATTTTGTAAATGATGTCGTAAAACAAAATCCTAAACTTAGTAGAGCAGAAATAGATGGAGTTAGAATGTCAATGAAATCATTCTATACTCAGTTAAAGAATAATACAGAAATAGAAATACTAGAGTTTAATGCTAATGCACCAGACAATAGTATGACTAGAACTGATATTAAAAATAGAACACCTATAGATGATGCATTACTAAAAGCTATGGGTGATGCACAACCATTTTTAAGACAAGTAAATAGTAATACTATTAATACTGAGGGACTACCTGGTCCTTTAATTGGTAAGTCTATGGAGTCATTTAGACAAAAAGCATTTGAGGGCGACTATACATTAAACACTTTTGAAAAAGTAGATTTAACAAAAGCAGGTAAAGATATATTAAATAATAGAGCTCCTGTAAACGCTGAACCTGGTATTATATATAGATTTGCTGATTCAGACACTGTTTATTTTATTAAAAAAAATCAAGATGTATTAAATAATATTGCAAATAGATATGCTGAAGTATTAAAAAAGTTTGACCCTAAAAATATAGATGCAAAATTAAAAGAAGTAGATATAGTTTTAAATGAAGGTAAATATGAATATACAATAGGTAGCGCTTGGCAAAGAGAAACACAAAAACTAACACAAATATTAGATGACATATTGCTATCTGATACTCTTGGTGGTGAAAATATAATTGGTACAGGTTTCAAAGACCAAGCAGGGATAGGGTTAATAAAAGGATTATTTAAGCGTGATAGTCTAATAAATAATAATAACGCATTACGTTTTGATAAACAACTTGTTCAGTTTAATATTGTTGAAGCAAATAAAATAAGATTTGAAAGTGATACATATAAAACAGAAGTTATAGAAAAATTACAGCAGTTTAGAGATGGTAAGTTAAAACAAGCTACAGTTGCTGATGAGTTACCAGGAGCAATAGATGATATAGTAAGTGTTAATAAAAAAATAAATGAATCTTACGATACTGAAATAGCACAAGCAAAAGACCCAGCAATAAAAAAACAATTAGAACAACAAAAAGCTCAATTTAATTTTCAGATACGAGAGCTAGGAATAGCAGATGCAAGTACTGTAAATGGAGTAACTATTGTTAATGATAAAACATTTAAGATGTTAGCATTCTTATCAGGAGAAACTAGCTCTAGTAGTATAGGTGGTATCAAACCTATTATGTATAATTTGGGTAATGGACCACAACTATTTATAAATAAAACAGCATTCTTAAAAAATAATAATTCAAAAGTAATGGAAATATTTGCTAAAAATCCTGATTTAGATTTTATTACATTTACAAGTGCTAGTAAAAAAATAACTAAAGAGAGAATGACACCAGAAGTTAGCATGAAAGAACTTACATCTGGTAAAGCAATAAAAGATTTAGTATCTATTGGTCCTGAAAATATTGCAATTATATCTACGAAGAAAAATAAAAAATTTGCATCTCTAGGTGCTAATAATAGTGTTCACTTATTAGATAGAGCTCAAAGAAACTCATATTACGATTATTATATTAGAGATATTAACGGGTTTGATAATAAAAGAGCATTTATACAATCACTCAAAAACCCAGCAAACTACGCTAAAATGATTGCAGAGTTCCAAAGACTTTCTACAGATAGAATAAATAATAAATTAAATAGTGATTTAGAAGTATTTGGTAATGATACATTAATGAAACTATTAGCAGATTCTGGTGCTATGCCTACAATCAAAACAAGAATGTGGGAAGATATGATTAAGCAACAATATCTTGATAAGATGTTTCAGTTAAAAGTAGATGGTAGTACAGGGGTATTAGCACCTGGTACATTCTTAGCAGATACAAAACTACAAAACACTATTATATTAGAAAACGGACAACACTATAAATTCGGCGAAATAGAATTGCCATACTCAGCACAATTTAAACCTATAGATAAAAACAATATTACTTTAGTTAATAAACTAAAAGGTGAAGCTGATAAAGTTATTGATGGTTCTTCTAAAAAAGGTAAAGAAATTATTCAAGATGCTGAAACACTAGGAGAAGCTGTTAAAAATGCTGAAAAAGAAGGATACCAAGTCTTATCATTTTTTGAAAGACAACCGCACACCAAACCTTCAAGCGTTATGCCTGTAGGTGTTAAAAGATTTAGAAGTAAAAATGAAGGAGACCAAATTGTATTGAATGATGCAGATTTAAAAAGAGCAGCAGAAGGAGACTTTGACATTGATTCTGGTAGTGCTATATGGAAAATGCCTCACAATGTTGCACAAGGATTTATAAAAACAAGAGGTCAAGTTTTAGATTCTATTCCTTTAGGTGTAGGTAGCAATCCTTCATTTAAAGATATAAACTTTAGAGATTTTGAATCTAGAGAAAGATATGTAGAAAGAAAATATAATGCACAATATGTAATGGGCTCAGCTATTAATGCTAATAGAATAGTTCAAAAAATATTAAGTGGTAGAAGTTCTAGAGATGGAGAGTTTTTTGATGGTAGAACTGAAAATAAAATTATTATAGCTAAAACAGGACAACAAAGATTTATAGGTGTTAGAGGGGATGTAAATAAAACATATCAACGTATAGCTGACCTAGTGCAATCAATACTAGATAAAGATAATGGATATGATTCTAACGTATTTAAAGATATTAATTCTTTATATGATGATATATTTTTTGGTATAGATGGTAATGGAATTCGTACAAATCAAGGACTATTCAAGCTATATAGATTTAGAGAAAAAGATAAAGCAGAAGGTCCTAAGTATGAAGAAATAGATGCAGAGTTTACCGCAACTGAAAGAGCTTTATTAAAAGAAAATATTATACAACCATATAGACAACTCTTAAAACTAAACAATAAATTATATGATAGTGGACAACAAAGAAAAGTATCTTTAAGAGATATTGCTACATACTCTAGCAACTTTGATACCCAACTATTTTTTGCAAGTAAAAATGCTGGTAAAAAATTACAAGACAAAAATATTGATAGTGTATTTGGTGGTTATACTAAATCATTAATGCTATATGGAGAGAATACAAACATTAGAAGTAGTATTATCTTTGATAGGTTAATAGCTGATATGTCACAAATTAAAAATTTATTATTAGAGCCTACAAAAGCAAACTCAGAAGGTGTACGTAGTGAAACTATAAGTAGTGCAGTAGAATTTATGGAAGCAAGTGCTGAAGGAGTAAATGCTCTTGTTAAAAAATTTAATACTGATGTACAAAAATATGATGCAGCTAAACAAATAGATGTAGAAATACGAAGAAAACAATCTTATATGAAAAAAATTAATAAGTTTGAAAGTCCTGAGTATTACGAAACATTATCAAATAGATTAGATAAATTAAAACAAGCTAGAGAAGGTTTAAAGAATGCTATTAATGTATCTAACTTAGATAAAAATATGTTTGGATTAGTAGAGCAACGTTATATTACTGAAGCGTTATCAAAAGAATATCGTAATAAAAAAGAATTAACTGAAGAACAAAAAAATGAAATAATTAAACAAGCTAAAGAAAAATTTAAAAAAGAAAAATTAGATATAGACTTTGTTGACAATGCAGACCTTGTAAATAATATTGCATTAAGTTATGCATTTAGTACTAGAGGTAATCAAGCATTAGCAAGTATGGGTATTAAAAGTACAGAGCTATCAAGAGATTTTGAAACAGAAATAAGAGAGCTAAAAGATTTTTATAATAAATCATGGAAAGATTACTTTGACTTAAACAATAAAGAAGTATTTCACCCTGACCAAATTAAACAAAATATGTATGAAAAAATTGATAAAGTAATAGATAGATACAATGATGTGTTACCTGAATTTATTCTTACAAAGATAATGACTCCTAGAGTAGACTTCACTAAGATTGTCAAATATCAAGATAAGTATTTTCCAAAACCAATAGATACTAATACAGAATCTTTTATTAACCTAGTAACTGGGTATGCATTACAAAGTCAAAGATTTAGTAAACAATTTACAGGTGATTTTGTAAGAGACTATGTTGGAGCATATAATCAAGTATACTTAAAGTTACATGGAATTAATTCTAAGTATAGCTCAGATGGTTTACCATTAGAGATTACTACAGGTGAAGTATATCAATTCCCACACTTATTACCTACTGGTCATACAAGAGATGCATTTAGTTTGTTTCAATCATTTAATCCTCAAGAAACATTAACTGGTAGATTATCAAGTGCTTCTAGATTAGATAGCTATCAAACATTCTTAGATGTGTTTGGAACAGCTACCGTAAAAGATGTATTAAGTGGTGGTAATTTAGCTCCTTCATATAGCATTACAAAAAATAGAATTGAAGCTATAGATGGTATGCATACTTTCCAAAACTCTTTAAAGAATGAAGCATTGTTTAATATTTTTAGTAGAAAGAGTGAAGATAGTTTAAAACAAATTATAAAAGGTACTGAAACAAATATTGACCCATACATAACAAAAGACTATTATGATGGCGGTACAAGAGATGTAAAAGAATTTATTTCTGATTTAGGTAAAACAACTAAGGAGGTTTGTTAATGGCAAGATGTACACCAGTAAGTAAAGATTTTGAAGCAAGACAAGAATCGCTAGAAAAGATTGGTCAAAAATTTGTAGACAATAATGTAGTAAAACAATTTGATAAAGGTACACAAACTTCTATGTTTAAAAAGTTACTATATCAAGTTACAGATATGGAGTATAGACTACCTAAAGTAGAAGAATTAAAACTATTAAATAGAATAGTAGATAGAGAGATAAAGCGTGTAGGTAAAGATAGAGGTAAATTAGCTGAACTATTATATCTACCAAATGAAATATATGCAGATATACCATTTTTAAAGACTTGGTTTAAAGATGTGCAAAGGTCAGACTTAACTCTTAAAGGTAATACACAACAGTTTAATAATGGTTTAAATCAAATTATTGGCTTTCTAAAAACAGCAGCTACTAATCAAGGATACAAACAATCTTTCTTTGAAAAAGTGGGATTAGATTCTAAAAGATTACAACGTGAGCTTACAAACAAATACAAAAAATATAACAAGCTACAACAAGAAGGTAAGAAAGAAGATGCTCAAAGATATTATGAAACTGAGATACAAGAGTTTGTAACTAAAGGAGAAGGTAAAGTTCTGCAATTATTTCATGAATTAGCATCTATGCCTGCACCTGAATATAGATTAAAAGTAAATCAGCAAAAATATGCAGATGTTGTACGTGCTGTTCAAGTTTGGAGAGGTGAATCTGGTGTAGAAGGATTACAAGCAAAAGGTAGAAAAATTTTACTTCAAGGATTAACTAATTTTAGAGACGTATTAAATAGAAGAAAAGAAGAATATAGTTCTAAACTAGATAACTTTGATGCAGCCTTTAATCAAATTGAGGGATTAATAAAAAGATTCAAATCAGGTGAGTTGCAAAAAGATGGATACTTTCCTGTATTAACTTTTGACATTTTACCTACATTATCCAAAGCAAGTTCAAAGATATATAATAAATCTGACATAAAACAAAATCAAGAGGGTATAGATTTAATAGCAAAAGTAGGTGATTTGTTAGACTCAAATATATATATGAATAAAAATATGCGTGAACAAGGTAGAGTAGATAGTCATATTGATTACAATGTTATACCGCTCATTCATTCATACGGAAATAGTGTATCAAGATTTAACTATAGCATATACAATGCTTCTAAATTTATTGATGCAATGCACAAAATGTCTGACTTAATGCAAAAGAATAACAATAAACAATTAGATAAAAAACTTAGATTTCTTAAAAATTATATGTCTGATACTTATAGTATTATAGATGGTTCTAAATTTGCAGAAAAACCTATGATGACTGATGTAGCTAGAGCTATTACATCTTACGAGTTTGCTTCTAAGTTAGGATTAAATATTAGAGGTGCAGCTAGAAATGCTACACAAAGTTTATTTAATTGGGTTTACTTTGGTAATAAAGGTATTAGTGAATATAGAAATGCTTTAGGTAATGCAGATATGCGTGTACGTATTGAAAAAGGATTAAAAAACAATGGTATTTTATTTCCTGAAATTGCAGAGGTTTATGGTTCTAGATTAACTAAGACTGAATATGATGCTAAAACAGGTACATATAGAGAAGTAGTTGACCTATCTATGTCTGATAATATTTTAAGTAAAATGGAAAGTATAGCTGAGACATTAGGTAAACCTATGAGTTGGGTTGAGAATAGAGTAAATAGAAGACTTACATTTGGTATAGCATATGCAAAAGCGTTTAATGTAGATGCTAATAACGCTAGACTAATGAGAAAATTATTTCAAAATAAATATACAAGAAAAAATGGTCTTGAAAAATATAAAGAATTAGAAAAAGAAAGTGCTAGATATGAAAAAGAGTATAATGAATTTTTAGAAAAAAGAGCTGAGAATTATGCAAATGATATGACCAACAACATACATTTTGATTATTCTATGCCTGGTAAATCTAAAATATTAACTACTCCAATTGGTTCTGTATTAGGACAGTTTCAGCACTATGGTATTAACTTTTTTAATCTACAAAGAAAAATTGTAAGAGATGGTTCAGATGCAGTATTTACTGGTCAGTGGTCTAACCCAGCTGCATATAGAATGTATAGGTTAGGTCTTATGTATACAGTATTAAATGGTATGTTAGCGCCAATGTTAAATATTAATACTGGTAATCTTGTACAAAATGATACGTATGAAAGACTAAGTAGCTATTATAAATCACTAGACGAAGAAACACGCAAAGAACAATTTTTTGGTAAAGGTCCTTTGATTGGTACAATAGGTGGTCCTTTTATTAGCGATGCAGTAGGATTGTTTAATGTTATGGGACTATATGAAATGGAAGCTGATAGTTGGTTGTCTTATGTTGCTGGTTATGAAGAAATGGCTAACGACACAGATTATTCAGAAGAAATATTACAAATTTTAAATCCAGGTGCAAGAAGATTTATTAAACAAACTATACCTAGTTGGCAAGCAGGTGAAAACCTTGGTAGTATGTTGATGGGTGAACTTGCATTATATCCAACCAGAGAAACTAGACAACGTAAAGAAGACTTACTTGGTCTTGTAGGTATTGATTTAGATAAGAAAAAACCAAAACCTATTAAGACAATAATGGATGTTAATATACAGGATGTGCTCAAGTCTTTGAATAAACTCGAGCAGTAATCCTAGTTATCTTGAGATTTTATTTCTGCAAGGAATCGTTTCATTATTTGTAGATTGTCTTCTACTATTTTAATTTTAGCTGACATTGTTGGGTCTTGAAAATGTTTGTACTTCATTTGCTTTAGTTCACTTTCAATAGTCTTAATTTGTTTTTCCATCAAGACTCTTTCTTTACGATTCTTCTGTTCTTGCATTACTTTTAAACGTTGCATTTCTATTTCATATTCTATACTCATTTATCCTCCTTTTCTAATGCATACATCCCAATACATATTGCATCTGCATTTTTAAGTGTAACTTTATGTTTACTACCTGCAAATGTTTTTGCTCTACGTTTGAAATATTGTTTACGTTTTTGATATTCTTTTGGTATTCTATTTCCTATTTCTGATTGCCATTCTTTAGGAAGAACCTTGACAATAGGTAAATCTAACGCATTACAAATACCTAACCAGATGCCGTAGTTCTTCCCAAATGTAAATGCTCCTCTTTCGTAGGGTCTTGACCATACTCTTTCTATATAGACTATGCTATCTTTTGTTTTATATTTTTTTATTATACTAACCATCTCTATAGGTTCCCTAGAGGAAGGGCAATTACTTGTTGAATGGAGGTTGTCTTGAGCAAAGAAAGCAACTGCACCATTCCATCCAGGGTCTATAGCTATTATTTTCATTAGGTATAACTGCTCATTACCCTTATAGCTTCTGTTCTATCAAAGTAAACGCTACACTTATCGCCATTAAACCCTAGGTCATAACTACCTAGTTGTCCATATCTTGCTTTTTGACATATGATTTCCATTTGGTATCTATCATTTTCCTTGTCATCTACCGCATAAGGATAGTATACAAAGAACGCCGCTTCCGCAGTTTGTTCTATAACACCACTTTCTGCAAAGTCTGATAACTTTGGTCTTGGGTCTATCCTACGCTCTATTTCTCTATTTAATTGTGATACTAATATAGCACTACAATTTACTTTTTTACAAATCCATTTGTAATCTAACATTATATCTTCTATTTCAAAACGTCTATCTTTATTATTCTTGTTATCTGTACGAATAAGTTGGATATAGTCATCAAGTACAACGTCTGGTTTTTCTTTAGCTATCTCTTTCATAGCATCTGCAAGTGTTTTACAATCATCATGCATAATTAGATTCTTGTACTTTTCTCCTAGTTCCGTTTTGGCAAGAGATATTTCAGCAATCTCATTATCAATATTTTTAGCTTTTCTAATTTTTTCATAACTAAACTTTTGATTTTCCATTACTAATATCTTCTTCATCATTTCAACGTTAGTCATTTCACGATTAAATAACATAACTTTAAAGCCTTGTTCTAGTAATCGCTTTACAACATTTATAACCATAGTAGTTTTACCATGTCCTGGTCTACCACCAAGCACAGTAATTTCACTTCGAGTCATACCACCTGCTGCTTTATCAAGCTGCTCAATACCAAAAGGAATTAGATTACTACCTGTTTTAAGTGTTGATATAGTATCATCAATTATATCTTTAGTATCTACTTTCTTGCTAGGTGCAACAGATTTTAGTTCTTCTATTTCTTTTTCATGTTCATGTAGTAATTCAATAACATCTTCTTTGCTATTTAAACTTAAGTTATATAATACTTGGGAACCTTTTATTACTCTACGTTGTATGTATTTATACCATACAATTTTAGAATAATGTTCTATGTTCGCAGTTGTAGGAACGCCATCGGCTAATCCTGTTAGATAGTATGTAGTTAAGTTCTTATCTATTTTACTATCTCTCATAGCATTATATACAGTTACTGTATCAATCGCTACATTGTTTCTATATAGTTCTACAAAAGTATTCCATACGTTCTGGTGTTTTTCAGAATAAAATGCCTTTGCATTTCTAATAATACCTTTAGACTTTTCAAACACTTCATTACCTTCAAGTAATATAGAACCTAATACCGCAATCTCAGCTTGTTCAGCTTTGGGCATTTCTAATATATCGTTCACGTCTTTAAGCTTATCCATTAATCCTCCATTTCAAATAAACTAAGTTGTTTTTTCTTTGGTATATAGTTTGTTATAACTAATTCAATCTTCTTTTCATCGCTATGTAGTTGTCCAGCGTACTTTATAGGTATCTCCTGTACGTTATAGTGCCTATACATATCCCAGATAATTGGTCTGTTATCATAACTAACCATAAACTTTCCCCCTGTTTTATCAATGTCATCACACATAGCTTTTAAATCATTATGGTCTTCATCTTTAAATGAATGTATATAGTAATCGCTTCTATCAGTAGCCGCTACATATGGTGGGTCAAGATACCACATATCATTTTCATCTGGTTTGTATTTGTCAAATAACTTTCTAAAATCCATACACTCAATATAAGTGTCTTGTAATTTTAATCTACTAGCTTCTAAGTCATCAAGTATACCATCATTCCATCTAGCGTCTTTACTTAATGGTAGAAAAGGGTTTTTGTTAAACGCCGTTTTCAATACGAAAAAGTACATTGCCGCTCTTTTTACATCAGGTATATTAAAAGATTTATTTTCGTGTATATGTTTTCTATAGTTTTCGTGAAGAGTTCTTGATAACAATATATGTTTTGCATATCGTTTAAACTCATTGAAATCCTCCGCAACCGAAATATACAAATTTATTACATCATTATGCAAATCATTTAATATATTTATTTTGGCTTTGTCTTTTCTAAAAAACATACTTCCCCCGCCAAAGAATACTTCTACATATCTTGTATGTCTATGAAGCATTGGTACCAACTTTCTAGATAATATATACTTGCCTCCGTAATAAGGAAACACAGTAGGGCAATTATCTTTCATTTTGTTTCCATTCTTCAATCCATTCTTTGACAATGGTTATCTCTTCATTAAACTCCCCTTGCATCATTATTTCATCAAGAGTTCCGTCTTCATCTAGATATTGTTCTACTTTGTATATTCCTTGCAACCAAAACCATAATGAACCAGATTGTGCTTGTTCAAGTTTATTATCTAAAAACTTAACTAGTTCTTTACTACCAGCACCAAATAGTTGTACTCTTTTTTTTGTTTTAAGTGTCTCACTCATTTTCCCTCCAACGATTTTGAGTTTTCCAAAATACTAAATCATGTGCTGAATCGTAATATTCAAACACAAATTTATCTACAACACCACCAGCGTAGTCTGGATGAAACTTTTTCTTTATAGCCATATCAGCCATCATTTGATAATGTATAGCTGTATAAAACATTCTTTCATCGTGAGTTTCGGCTGTAGTCCACCAAGGTTCTTCTCCGTAAGATAAATCTAATAGCTCTTCAAATGTATATTTCTTAACCATCTTCAACCTCCGTTAGTTCAGTATGACCATTTTCTTCCCAGCTCTTATTATTCAAATGATTTATTTCTAACCACATATCTCTATATGATGAATGGCTTTCTACGCCTACTGGTAAACAAGAAGCACATAATTTATCTTTCTTAAACTCTTCTCTACGTTCATCGCTCATACCAACATGTAAAGCACCTGGACCATTACCTTCATCATCCATCCCTATAAAGAATACATCACCTTTATCTGTTTGAAAACAAAGCCCAGTACCTTCATCTGGATAATCTTCATCCCATTCTTGCCACCATACACGTTCAATGGTTCTATCTACAAGCAATTTTGTTGCTGAATCATACCACATTTTAGTTCTATTGTATTTTTCTTTTAATGTTTCGCTCATTCAAATGCCTCCCTAGCTTGTTCATATAAATCGCTTGTCATATTATCCATAGCATAATCTGCTTGTTTATCAGCCCATCCATCAAGTTCTGCTTGTGTTGTGCTTTCTAATAACTGCATTTCTTCTTCAAACTTTTCACGCATAGCATCTGTATCGTAATGCGTTACTCCAGTTTCTTCATCTGTACTGCTATATACAGGTATACTTATAAATTTCATCATATTATTTGTCCCTCTTACTTCTTACACTAGACACGCTATTATAGTACATAAATTCGTATCCAAGCTCATTCAACTTCTTAATTAATTTATCTATTTCTCTTTGTATTTTTAATATCTCGTTCACTTTGCTCACCTCTTTCTTTAATTTTATTATCAACTTTTTTCATTTTTTGATAAAGTTTTTGATATTTATTAGTATGGAAGATTATATTATTCTTGTTCAAATGTTTTTCGTGTTCAATACTCCAAGTAGTATCTTGCACAGGAGTGTCTACATTATCTTCAAAGTCTTCTGCTTCTCTTAACTTATAGTTATCCATACGTTCTATTTCCTTTTTCTTGAAATATCCCATTACATTCTACTCCCATCTAAAATTTTATGATACTTTTCTTTATTGCCTCCACATTCTTCAGCAATCTTTTCTTGCCATTCAAAGTATGTCATTGGTGATACTTCGTCATTGCAATTATTACACCAATAATTAGTATAATCATCTGGGTGCGTTAGTTTAAGGGTGTTCATATTAACCCACGCTTTTTCGTCTACTTCTTCTGAACCACAATAATCACATACCCACATATCATCTAAATCTTTATCTTTTGCTTCTTCAATTATCATATAACTTTTACTCATTTATCTCTCCATCTAAAACTCTATATTTATTAATCCATTGTTCGTTGTATTTTTCTACAACTGAAACTCCACAAAATATCCACCAAGCTCTACCGAATTTTTTATAGAATTCTTCACGTTCTGCAATATGTTCTTTGCTCCAAACGTCAATTGACTTAAAATTCTTAAGTCTTTCTTCAAAATTTTCTTTAATTATAAAGTCATCAGAAGATTGCTTTCTATCTTCCCATGCTTTTTCTCTTTTACTTAATTTCATATTTTCTCCAAATTTTATAATAAGGGCAAACGCTTAAACGCATTCGACCAGCTCTGCAGGTATTACTATATATACGCCTGTCCTTATATGCCCTTATTATTAATTTCTTTAGGTGGCTTATAAACTCTAGAGTTTACTGGCTAATCCATCACCACCTAATTATATAGTTAAGTGTATACGCCAACCAGCTTTTTACTGTATACATTTGCCTAGGCTTCAGGCTACCAATAACTTAACTATAATTACTAGCAAGAGAATCTCAGGGACCTTATGCATTTTAGGAACCTACGCTCTTGCTAATCTTGTTACTGTAGGGTATATCTGATTCTCCATTAGATGTACAGACTCTCTATCTCTATGTGCAACGTGTGTTGCGATATAAGTACAAGCATTTAGTAAATCCCAATATGTATTCATATTATTGTTTACGCAATATCTTGTAAAGTCTTCCATATATTGTGTTGGAATAATCTTAGATATATCTATCATATGTTTACTTCTAAGTTTAGTACTTGTTAGTCTAGGAAATTCCTTTTCAAACAATTGAACTAACATAGTTACTGTGTCAGTTATTGTCTTATCAATATCTACAATACCAGTATTGTTGTTCTTATGTACTGCTTTTTTCTTAGTTAAAACATTACCAATTGTCAAACCATTTAAACAAACAAGTCTAAATGCACCACCCATTACATTAACTGATGTTGTACCATCATAACTATTTGCAACGATTAATTGTGGATTTATTAAATCACCTTTGTCAACTTTGACTTCAGTATTAGGGAAATTCCATTTCCAAATAGAACGTTGTCCACCAGAAAATGTTCTTGCTTCAGCTAGTTCAACTCCGTTTCCTTTTAATACTTTTTGTACTTTATCAACAACAGTTTTGTTGTCAACTACTTTATATTCATCAGTCATACAAGATAGTACATCTCCTGTATCTTCTCTTACGATGAACTTGTACCCTGTTTCAGTCATCAAAGTTCTTTTCTTACCTTTAGCTTTCATAAAGGTTGCTGGAACTTCTTTAACTGGAAAGAGTGTTTCCTCCATTGCTACTATAGACATTTTTATATTCTCCTCGCTCAACTTTTGTTTTCTTTGGTGTTCTACCAAACTTTTTTATTTCATTTTCCAATAGTTTAGATTCATTTTCATATTCAGATACAATCATTTGTTGTAGATATGCAAAGCCTTTGCCTTGATATACTCTTTCATCCATGTTGTATTGATGAATAACTCTTTCTACAGTACCATTAGGTATCTTTGATATTGATTGCAGAAAGTAAAATGATTTTTGATTATTACTATCAGACTTAATATTCTCACGAATTAATTTTATAACTCGTTTTAATCTTCTTTGACATATTGTGTTTTCGCCTCTTGCCTCCAAGAGAGAAATGATACGCTTTATTGGATTGTATTTTCTTCCGTTTTCGTGTCCACATGCTTCGCATTTCATAGCTCCTCCACTAATGTCTTGGCAGACCAAGTTTGTCTACCTTTATAATAAGATTCATTACTTCTATGCCATGCATCGTCAGGTATCTCAGTTATTAATACTTCTGCATTTATACCTACATTAAGTAATATTCCCTGTAAACCATGTAGACTAAACCTAGAACCAGGTTTTAGTTTATTAAGATAAGTTTTCCCCAATAGTAACCTCCCTACTATTTATAAGTTTTTGTTCTCTTCGTTTTAAAGATACCATATCAAGAATATCAACTAAGTCGTTTTCTAATCTTTGTAGTGGTTCTTTCATTTCACCATTTAAGGTGCTATTTTTAAGTGTTTCAACCATTAAGTTTACTTCACTATCTGTTAGTTTAATTGTTATTACTGCTTCGTTCATTGCGTTTTTCCTTCGCCCATTCAATTTGCACAATATCGTCTATCAAATCTTTCTCACTAGAACCAATATCTAAACTATTCTTTATTCGTTGTACGATTCTATTCCAAACAGTATTTATACGCAACAATTCTTGTGCTTGTTTAAGTTTATCCAAGATTCCTCCTTTTATACGAGGGTTCTAAGTAGCCATACCCGTACTTACATGACCAGGAATATCCTGGTTAATCTCAATACGTTGAACCCTCATATAATATAACATATTAGTATTAATTATTCAACACTAAAATGGTAAATCGTCAGCATCAAACTCTTCTTTTGTTACTCTTGTACCACCTTCCCAAGTAGAGACTTCTGAAACTTGTAACGCTTTCTTAGTTTCTCCGTCTTTATTAGTGAAGGATGTTTCTTTAAGAGTAATCAAGCAAGGTAGACCGAATACATCATCGTCTTCTACAATGCCTAACTGAACAACACCACTTTCGTTTTTAGAAAATGACACGCCCATTTTTTCAAAGAACTCTTTATAGCGTTTGTTCTTCCACTCTTCGCCTTCATTAGGATTAGGTGTAAGCCATACGCCTTTATCTGTTCTATATTCTTTACCTACAACAAAGCCACCATCAGTGAACTCACCTGTAGGAACGTGGTTATCGTTATTATCTTTACGTAGTTTAGGTAGTTTTAGTTTTTTAGCTTCTTCTGCTACCTGAAACGTAACATTAAATACATAACTGCCATTGTATTCATTCATTTTAAATGAAGATACATGAGCTGGATATGTAGCTTCTGGTACTGGTGTGTATCCAGAATCTTTATTTACAAAGTTAATATTAGCTTCTTTCATGTTTATTTACTCTCCGTGTTTGTGGTAGTAAACTTTTCTATTACTTGGTTTACTTCCGTTTTTAATTTCTTCATGTCATCTGAATACTTAGCACCTTTTAATCCTGAAAAGTACAGCATAGGTGATACAAAATTACCATCAGCTGTTTGTATATATCTACGCTTTACACCTCTACCTGCGCTAATAATACCATCATCTTCCATTTTTTTATAAGTGCTTTTATCAATAACACCTTTAACTAACAAGTCTTTAGCTTGTCCTTCGCTTAATTTACCCATCTTGATTATCCTCCATAGGTTCTTCTATCGCATAAGATAGATAGCTTTGATTAATATTTAAGTTGATATGACTATTTCTTGCCCATTTATCAGTTGTTTTCATCACAAATGTTAACATAGGTTTACCATGATATAACTTGGTACCAGTAAACGTAGCTTCACGAAACTCTTTTCCATCGTTTACACCTATTGTATACTTTGTGTGCAGTTTATATATATCATCTCTAAACTCAACTGCTTTGCCTTCAACATTAAGAGGTTTCATGTTGCCTCCTTAGTTTAGCCATAGCACCTTTAAAATTGCTATCATTTATTTCTTTACTATCAATAGCTTTCTTTATTTGCTCACTGAGTTGTTTGTTATCTATCTTACTAAGTAACGTAAATAACTCGTCTACTTGTTTTGCAGTTAACGCTTCAGGCTCAGTTGGTAAATCTTCACCAGCATAGATATATAAACCTAATCCATGTAACGCTATTGCTTTTGCCAAACAACGCTGTATAGAATTGTTTATTTGGAAAGCGTTAGGTTCATCTACACTTTTATTTACATGGTCTAATACTGGATGCACTTGAGTTCTTATTACTTCATCTATTTCAACAGATACTTGTACGAAACAACCAGCGTTTGTACGCATATAAGGTGTTTCAACACCATTATCTATAAAAGTATGTATCTTCCAAGTTGCATTTGGAAAGTTTTCCAATAGTACTTTAACAGCCCATGCCCAAGAAAGATACGTAAATTTACCTTTCTTTTCGGTATGTTCACTTACATCTATTTTACTTAACGTTTGAAATGCACTCATTTAAATCCCCCCAATATTCATATAATTCATCAAAATTTCTCATGATTTTTTTCCACTTATCTTTATCAAGACCAGCACTATGCCTAGCTTCAGGACTAAACATATTATATTGTCCATCTTGTCTTACCTCCAAAAAAGCTATCCATTCATCTTTAGTTACTTTATTCTTTTCTTCCACGATTTATTTCCTCCATCTTTATCTAAACTAATCTGTAAAAGTTTTAATCTTACTGGTATTACTGCAGACATATTACATACACTACAACATCTACCTGTCATTATTGGCTCAGCATTATGTCCGTATGGGTCGTCTAATACACCCTTGCACAAACAACAATGCGTTTCTTCTTTACTCATAATATCTCCATTGATTTACAATAGTATTAACGATGTACACTTGCTAGTAAAATCATCACAACTCTCTTGAGAACATTAATACTATATATTATACAATCCAGGACAGTACTTACCCTGAAACTCACAATACTTACATTCCCAGTTATATACTGGAACGTTCTGCTCACCTGGATTAAGTTCTTCAGGTTTACCTGCAACGCTATCAAGAGTATCATTTAAATCTGTCCAATAATCAAACGCTTCCTCAAGATATAATTCACTAATCTTTTCTTCACGCATCATTGAATTGTCTTTATTATACCACATAATAGATAGTCTTAAATCAGTAATATTTTTTTCATTACCTAATCCTATTGCATATGTAGCTAATTGTAATTCGTAGTTCACACTTGGATTTTTATCTGGATTTCTACCAAACTTCATACGCCATTTCCAAGCACCTGCGGTTTTAATATCATATACATGTATCATTTCACCTTCTAGGTTTACTACACCGACATCTAAGTGTCCTACAACCATAAGTTCTGGTATTTCTATTCTATGTTCTGTTAATACTTGTACTTCATCTGGTTTATCTACACGTTCTTCAATGTCAAATTCTTTTAGTGCTTCTTCAAAATCAGCGTGTACTAATGTACCTAATCTCAGAAGTCTAGCACTTTTTTCATCCATAGGGTCAAGCTCTAAGTCTTGTCTTCTATGTAATTGCTTTCTATAACAACTACCTGCGCTACTAGCTGAAAACCATCCTTTATATTTTTCATATTTTTTACGATTTTCTATACTTTTACGTTGCAAGTATTCGTTATATATTTTTGGTATGTCTATCATGAATCCTCCTCATAGAATATAACTATTTATCAGGTTATAGTCAATACCTTTTCAGGCTAGAGGTAACTCAGGATACCGATGCATCGTCTAGAATATTCCGTTATTGTTACCTCTATTCTGATTATTAATTAATTTACTAATCTTCTATACTCATATAGTAATTGAAGATTATTTTGAGTGTCTTCTAACACGTATCTACCGAAAGACTTATTATTTTTATGTTCTTTCTGAGTATCAATGTCAAAACCCTCTTCTCTTAATCTAAATATGATTGCACTTAATCTAGTTGCACTATACTTCTGAAATGCCTCCATAGATGTAATATTACCATATCGTTTTAGATGTCCGAGAATACGCAATGTTTGAGTCTTATCTCTTAACATATTGAAAATCCTCCCGATTGTCTTGCAAATTTAATAAAATTAATGACGTTGTCTTTGTGAAACGGGTAACTACTAGCCCAATCTCTTTTATCATAAATCTCATCATACTTTTTCTTGAATTTATCTGGGTATATAGCTGGGTAAATATCAGGATTACCTGTTTCTACCTCAACTATCTTTTTAAGTTCTTTTAACTCAGCTTCAACTTGTTTATTATTACGTTTAGCTTGTTCCAAGTTATCCATGTGTTCTTTAATCCACATCTTAGTTTCTTCTGTTTCAATAACATCTTCAAGTCTTTTTGCTATTGCCTCAGCTTTTCTTCTAGATATTACGTATGAATCATT